>JADGMW010000018.1_pt1 | contig 252821 bp, 214 predicted proteins | sample 8641801 | NCBI WGS metagenome assembly JADGMW01 (sample SAMN16272018, study PRJNA661076) | feces metagenome | isolation source: fecal sample from diarrhoea affected cattle A | host: Bos taurus | place: South Africa: Lokaleng Village, Mahikeng | collected 2019-09 | reverse complement strand
TAGAGTGTGTCCGTACAGATAAGCGGTTCGCGGGTTCAAGTCCCGTTAGCCACCCCAGCAAGTCGCAGGGCGTCGACCTCGGTCGGCGCCCTGCGTGCTTTGCAGGATCATGCCCCGGGCAGCAGGCCCTTCTTGACGCTCGTGGCGACGACGTCCGCAGCGATCCTGCGGGCCTGGGCGGAGTCCGGTCCGGGTGCGGCCGGCATCAGGGCGGCGCGGTAGTAGCGCAGCTCGTCGATGCTCTCGAGGATGTCGGCGAGCGCGCGGTGGCCGCCATTCTTCTCGGGGGACGCGAAGTACACGCGGGGGTACCAGCGACGGGCGAGCTCCTTGATCGAGGAGACGTCCACGATCCGGTAGTGCAGGTGCCCGACGAGCTCGGGCATGTCGCGCTCGAGGAAGGCCTTGTCGGTGCCGACCGAGTTGCCCGCCAGCGGGGCCTTGCCCGGGTCGGGGACCCACGTGCGCACGTACTCGAGCACCTGGGCCTGCGCGTCGGCGAGGGTCACGCCGCGCTCGAGCTCGGGGAGCAGGCCCGACGTCGTGTGCATGGTGCGCACGAAGTCGCCCATCTGGGCGAGCGCCTCCGGCGGTGGCGCGATGACGACGTCGACCCCCTCACCGAGGATGTTGAGCTCGGAGTCGGTGACCACGGCGGCGACCTCCACGAGGGCGTCGTGGACCAGGTCGAGCCCGGTCATCTCGCAGTCCACCCACACGATGCGGTCGGTGCTGGACTGGAGGCCGCTGGCGGCGGTGGTCGCGGTGGTGGGTGCGTCGTCGGAGGTGCTCGTCACGTCGACAGACTAGGACCCGTGAGGGGTCACCGGTCGCCGCTCGACGGGGGAAGGCGTGTCCCCGCCCTCTCGTCGGCGGCGGTGGGCGGCCCCGGCACCGGGGGAAGCGTGGCCGCCAGGGCCGTCGCCGCGACGACGAGGACGGCCGCGGCCGCTCCGAGCGCCCGCGCCGCCTCCCACGAGGTGCCCGCCCACAGCGTCGCGCCCAGGACCACGCCGCCGGCCAGCGCCCCGAGGGCCGCCCGGCCGAGCCAGCGCAGCGCAGCACGCCCCGCCCTGGCGTACCAGGGTGCCCGGGGGACCGCGGCGCGGCCGTCGTGGCGGCCCATCACGCGCGGCGCCCGCCGGCGGCGGGGACGCGGGCGGGCGTGAGCACGGGGTCATGGTGCCACGGCTCACGCCGTGGGCGCCCACGTCGACCTGGCGGACGGGCCGCGGACGCCGGACCGCCGGGCCGCCGGATCCGGTGGCCGGCCGTGGGCGTCTCCCCGTGGTCTGGCGTCGGGTTCGCGCACCGGCTGCCGCGTCGACCGGCGGAGCAGGTCGACCTGGTCCCGGCGATGGACCTCGTAGGTGCTGAGGGGGTGCATGGTGTCCTCCTGCGGACATGACGGGGCGCACCCCCTCGCGGGGGTGTGCTCGTGGTGGATGGGTACCTCCAGGGCACCAGAGGGGCCCGCGCGCTGTCACCACATTTCCGGCGTCGTGGCGGCCGTGGCAGGATTCCAGGCGTCCACCGGTGGGTCGCCCGCCGACGCATCCCGCTGGAGGTGACGTGACGTCGCGAGAGCCCGCGCCGCCGGTCGAGGAGCACGAGGACGTCGTCGCCGCCGCACCGGACGAGACGGCCGCCCCGGGCGCGGCCACCGAGCCCGACGCGGAGACCGCCCGGGACGAGGTCGACGCGGCGGACGAGACCCCCGAGGACACCGCCCGGGACGCGGCCACGTCGAGCGTCGACTCCCCGCGGGTCTCGCGCCGCGAGCGCGCTCGCGGGGTCGCGCGGACCTGGGCGCTGCCCGCGGGCGTCGGGCTGCTGGTGGCGGCCGTCTACACGGTCTACTCGCTGGTCCAGTGGCAGGCGTTCGTCGTCCGGTCGTGGGACCTCGGGATCTTCACGCAGCTCGCGTCGCGCTACGCGGCGTTCGAGGCGCCGATCGTCCACATCAAGGGTCCCGAGTACCACCTGCTGGGCGACCACTTCCACCCGCTGCTCGTGCTGCTCGGCCCGGTGTACGCGGTCTTCCCGCACGCGTTCACGTTGCTCGTCGTGCAGAACGTGATGTTCGGGCTGGCCGCCGCGGTGATCACGCGCGCGGCGATCCCGCTGCTGGGACGCGTCGTCGGCGTGCTCGTCGGCGTCGCGGCCGGCCTGAGCTGGGGTCTGCAGTACGCGGTCGATGCGCAGTTCCACGAGATCGCGTTCGCGGTCCCGCTGCTGGCCATCGCCCTCGTGGGAGTGCTGCGCGAGCAGTGGCGCACGGCCGTCGTCGCGGGGGCGCTGCTCGCCCTGGTGAAGGAGGACCTCGGGCTGACGACCGCCGTGCTCGGGGTGGTCCTCGCGTGGCGCTCGCGGCGCCCCGCCATGCTGTGGCTCTCCGCGTGGGGCGTCGGGGCGTTCGTGCTCGCGACGCGCGTGGTGCTGCCCTCGCTGAACCCGGACGGGGAGTGGGCGTACGGGTCCAGGCTCGACCTGGCCGCCGCGTTGTCGGACCCCCTCGCGCTGTACGCGCCCGCCAAGGGCTACACGCTGTGGCTGCTCGTGATCGTCACCGGCGCGATCGCGCTGCGCTCGCCGTTCGTGCTGCTCGCCGCCCCGACCCTGGGGTGGCGCTTCCTGTCGGCCGAGCCCGGCTACTGGGAGCCCACGTGGCACTACAGCGCCGTGCTCCTGCCCATCGCGTACGTGGCGATGCTCGACGGCATCGATCGTGCGCGGCGCGGGCGGGTGCGCTGGCTGCGGCGGTACAGCCGGTACGCGCCGGTCGTGGGGCTGACGGCGTCACTCATGCTGATGTCGCAGCTGCCCCTGTGGCAGCTGACGAACCCGGGCTTGCACTTCGGTGCGCCGCGCGAGCAGGCCGCTCGGGACACGTTGGCTGTGATCCCGGACGGCGCCGTCGTCGAGTCGGACATCGGTCTGATGTCGTACCTCGTCGACCGCACGGACGTGTACTACCTGGGCAACCAGAACCCCGTGCCGGAGTACCTGGTGATCGACCGGCAGGGCGGTGGGACGCCGCAGGAGTGGGGCGACGTCCTGCAGGTCGCGCAGATGCTGCACCCGGAGGCGGCGTTCGAGCTGGTGCACGTGCAGGACGGGTACGAGGTGGCGCGGGTCGTCGAGGGCGGGTGACCGCGCCCGGCCACGCGGACCCCGACGGCCGACATCGTCAGCGCTTCTCGTCCGCGCGCAGGGTGCGAGCGTGCTCGGGGCGCAGGAGCGGGGGATGGAGCGTCCGGACGCCCTCGGTCCGGGCCTCGAACAGCGCGGCGGGCCGCCCCCGCCCCTGAGGCGGCCGCACCTCGTCGGTTTGCGCCGGGCGCACGAGGCCGGTCGTCTGCTGCACCCATCGGCGGAAGTTGGAGCGGTCGAGCCGCACGCCCCACACGGCCTCGTAGACGTGCTGGAGCTCGCCGAGCGTGAACGTGGGCGGGCAGAACGCGGTGGCGAGCGACGTGTACTCGATCTTGGCCGCGACCCGGTCGAACGCGTCGGCGAGGACGCGCGCGTGGTCGAACGCCAACGCGGGCGCGTCGTCGACGTCACTGTCGTGGTTGCCGCCCCGCAGCCCCGGCAGGTTGAGGTCGTCGACGTCCCACCAGCGGGCGTTGCGGGCGTCCGAGCCCGCCTGCGGGTCCGGGAGGTCGGGTGCGAAGGCGACGTGCGCGACCGAGACCACCCGCATCCGCGGGTCCCGGCCGGGCGTGCCGTACGTGCGCAGCTGCTCGAGGTGCCAGTCCGTGCGGGTCAGGCCCGTCTCCTCCGCGAGCTCGCGCCACGCGGCGTCGGCGATGTCCTCGTCGATGTCGACGAACCCGCCGGGCAGGGCCCAGGCTCCCGCGTACGGGTCCGCCGACCGCGCGATGAGCAGGACCTTGAGCGCGCCGTCGCGCACCGTGAAGATCGCCAGGTCCACGGTCACGGCGAACGGCGGGTAGTCGCCGGGGTCGTAGCCCTCGGGCGCTGCGTGCCCGGCGGGGTCGGTGCCGCTCACCGCGACTCCTCGAGGCGGATCCGGCGGGCGGTCAGGTCGGTCAGCGCCTTGATCGCGGTCGGGGCCGACACCGCGGCCGTGAGGTCGGTCAGGACGGTGACGATGGTCGCGCCGCCGCGCCGCGCGTCCACGGCGGTCGCCGCGACGCAGAAGTCGGTGGCGATCCCCACGACGTCCACGCACGCGATGTTCCGGGCGAGCAGCAGACCCGCGAGCTGACGGTCGTCCGGGGGCTCGACGACGCGCCCCTGGAACCCCGAGTAGTCCTGCCGCGACTCGCCCTTGACGACGTGGACGGTGCGCTCCGGCAGCACGAGGTCCGGGTGGTACTCGGCACCCGGTGTGCCGGCGACGCAGTGCACGGGCCACGTCGTCACGTAGTCCGGGTCGCCGTCCGCGGCGAAGTGGCCGTCGTTGGTGTCCGGCAGGGGCGCGTGCCAGTCCCGCGTCGCGACGACGGTGTCGTACCGGTCGCCGCGCCGGCGCAGGTAGTCGGTGATGCGCGCCGCGACGTCGGCGCCGCCGGCGACCGCCAGCGCACCGCCCTCGCAGAAGTCGTTCTGCACGTCCACGACGATCAGTGCACTCTTCATGCTGTGGCTCCCATCAGGTTGCCGATGTCGGTCGGGTCAGCGGCCAGGCGGGGTGCCCGGTGCGAGGTCCAGGTCGGTGGCGGTCAGCTCGGTAGGCGATCTTGCGCCCGCCCGTGCCGCCCTTGCATCGTGAGCTCGTCGTGGTCGGTCAGCAGCGCGGTGCTGGGGACGTCGGGTCGAGTTCTTGTGGTCACGGTGACCACTGTTGCACCCCGAGATGCACCGCGCCAGCGATGATGGTCGAGTTGACCATAAAGAGTGACCGGTGTGAGCGGGTGTGCGCTCTGCTGTCGCGCGAAGGACACCGGGTCGGAACGGCGCCCGTCACCCGCGGCGCGGAGCAGCACCTCAGTGCGGCGCCCCCGGCAGGACTCGAACCTGCAACCTACGGATTAGAAGGCCGTTGCTCTATCCATTGAGCTACGGGGGCCAGTGGCGACCAGCGTAGTGGGGGTCCGTCGGGCGCCCTCCGGCGTGTCCGCGGACGACTCCGGCAGCAGACCCGTGACGTGTCACCCGCGCGCCGCGTTTGGCCTGGTCAGATGTGGGACCGACAATGGGTCCGTGAGTGCGCAGCCTGGAACCGTGCCTGCGCAGACGTCAGTGCCTGCGCCGGGTGACTTCGGCGAGCCGTCGGCTGCCCAGCAGATCCTGGCCCGGCCGCTCGCGCAGACGTCGCTGCTGGACGCGGTGCGCGATCTGCGCCGCGACGTCGAGGCCACGACGTTCCCGCTCGAGATCGAGGGTGTGGAGGAGGCGCGGGCGTCCCGTGGCCGCCTGGTCGACCAGCTCGACGAGCACCTCGTGCCGCGTCTGACCGAGCTGTCGGCGCCCGCCGTCGTCGTGGTCGCCGGCTCGACGGGCGCGGGCAAGTCGACCCTCGTGAACTCGCTCGTCGGGCGGGAGGTGAGCGCCGCGGGCGTCCTGCGCCCGACTACGCGTGAGCCCGTGCTCGTCCACCACCCCCTGGACACGGACCTGCTGTCGCACCACCCGGTGCTCGACGAGGTGCAGGCCGTCGCGTCCGACACCGTGCCACGCGGCATCGCGATCCTCGACGCCCCCGACCTGGACTCCGTCCTCGACGCCAACCGGGACACCGCCCACCGGCTGCTCGAGGCGGCGGACCTGTGGCTCTTCGTCACCACCGCGTCCCGGTACGGCGACGCGCTGCCCTGGCAGGTGCTCCGGTCGGCCGTCGAGCGCAGCACGTCCGTGGCGATGGTGCTCAACCGCGTGCCGGTCGCCTCGATGCCCACCGTCCGCGGTGACCTGCTCGACCGGCTGCGCGCGCACGGCCTGGCGGGGTCGCCCCTCTTCGTCATCCCGGACGTCGGCCCGCACTCCGGGCCCCTGACGCCCGCCGTCGTCGCGCCCGTCCTGCGGTGGCTGACCATGCTCGCCGGACCGGACCGGGCGCGCACGGTCGTCGCGCGCACCCTGCGCGGCGCGCTCGCCGCGCTGCGGCCCTGGGTCGACGAGCTCGCGGAGGCCGTGCAGGACCAGGCCGACGCGGCCGCGCGCATCGGGCAGACGCTCGACGAGGCGACGGCCGCGCCGGGCGACGCCGCCGCGGAGACGGTCCGCGCCGGTGCGGTGGCCGACGGCGCGGTGCGCGCGCGCTGGGCGCAGCTGGTGGCCAAGGGCGCGCCGTTCTCGCGGCTCGTGGGCCGCTCCGGACGCGTGCGCGGCTCCGCCCGCACGGCCCGTGCCCGTGGCGCCGCCGTCGCGCCGCTGATGGGCGACCTCACCGAGTCGACGACCTCCGTGCTGACCGCCGTCGGGCACCGGGGGAGCGCGGCGCTGCGGGCGGCGCTCACCGGCCCGTCGGCGCCCCCTGGTGGCGCGTCGGTGCTCGAACGCTGGCCGGACGGCGAGGCGTCGCGCGCGGCGGCCGCCGAGCGGGCCGCGCGCGCCTGGACCGGTGAGGGCGCCCGCGTCGTGCGTGTCGCGCTGGCCGGCAGCGGGGCGGACTCCCGGCGCCGCGCGCGGGTCGGCAAGGCCGTCGGCGAGGAGGCGCTGACCGCCATGGCGCTCGCGGCCGCGGCCGGCCTGGACGAGGCGGCGTCGGCGGTCCGCACGCTGCTCGGCCCCGCGGGTGACGACGTCGTGTCGGAACTGCGCGAGGACCTGGTGCGCCGTGCGCGTGCGCAGGTGGACCTCGAGCGGACCATCGCGGACCGCACGCTCGACGACCCGGACCTCGCAGCCGACGCCTCGTCGCGCCTGCGGCTGCGCCTCGCCGTCCTCAAGGGGCTGACATGAGCGACGACCCGACGAGCACCACGACGGTCCCCGTCGTCACCCGCGACGCGCGTCCCACGCGCGAGGTCCGCGTCCAGCCCGGTGGAGCCGTGCGTGGCGAGACCACGGCCGCGCTCGACGAGCGGGTCGACGCGCTCGACGGTGCGCTCGCAGTCGGCGGGACACGGTTCGACCCCGCCGTGGTGGTGAGCGTCGCAGCGACGATCGACCGCGTCCGTGAGCGTCTCGCGCTCGGGGTCGACCACACCGTCGTCGCGCTCGCCGGGGGCACGGGATCCGGCAAGTCGAGCCTGTTCAACGCCGTCAGCGGTCTGCAGTTCGCTGACGTGGGCGTACGCCGGCCGACCACCTCGCGCGTCACCGCGTGCGTGTGGGGCGCCGACGGCGGGCCGCTGCTCGACTGGATCGGCGTCGAGCCCGAGCACCGGATCGAGCGCGAGAGCGTGCTCGACGGCGACAGCGAGGCCGCGCTGCGCGGCCTGGTCCTGCTCGACCTGCCCGACCACGACTCGATCGCCCCCGAGCACCGCGAGGTCGTCGACCGGGTGCTGCCGCAGGTCGACCTGCTCGTCTGGGTCGTCGACCCGCAGAAGTACGCCGACAACGCCCTGCACTCCGGCTACCTGCGCCGCATGACCGGCCGGGACGCGTCGATGCTGCTCGTCCTCAACCAGGTCGACACCGTGCCGCCCGCCGTGCGCGGCGACCTGGTCCAGGACGTCCGGCGGCTGCTCGTGGAGGACGGGCTGCCGGACGTCGAGGTGCACGAGGTGTCGGCGGTCACGGCGGAGGGCGTGGCCGGGCTGCGCGCCGCCATCGCCGACGCCGTCGACCGTCGGTCGGTCGCCGCGGTGCACGCCGACGCCGAGATCGCCGACGCCGCGCGCCTGGTCCAGTCCCAGACGGCGGCTCGCGAACCCGCGCCGAGCGCGCTGGCGGTCGGCGTGGTCGTGGACCGGTTGTCCGCGGCGGCCGGACTGACCGCCGTCGGTGACGCGGTGGCGGCTGCCGTGCGCGGCGGCGCGGGCACACCGCCGCGGCTCGGTGAGGTGCACGCCGACGGTGTCGGGCTCGCGCGGGCGTCGTGGCTCTCGAGCGTCACGCAGGGTCTGCCGCAGCTCTGGGCGGCCGACCTGCGCTCGCGCGTCGCGACGACGGCCGAGCTGCGCCTGGCGGTGACGGACGCGCTCGCACACGTCCCGCTCGCCGCCCGACGCTCACGTGCCGCAACCGTGCTGCTGATCCTGGCGGCCGTCGCCGGCGCGGCGGGGCTCGTCGGTGCGGGGCTCCTGCTGGCGGACCGCCTCGGTGCCGCGACGCCGTGGCTGCCGGCGACGTCCCTGGTGGCCGGGCTCCTCGGGCTGGCCGTGCTCCTGCTCGCGGCGTCGACGATCGTGCGGCGCCGTGCGGCCCGCGCCCGGGGTGCACGTGTCGTCGCCGACGGCCGGGCGGCGATCGAGTCGGCAGCCCGCGTCCGGCTGCTGGCGCCGACCCAGGACGTGCTGGCCGAGCACCGGCACGCGCGCGAGCTCGCGGCGCAGGCGCTCGGCGAGAGCTGACACCGGCACCGGCGGACCACCGCCGGTGCGAGCCGACCACAGCCCCTGCGCTCGGCGCCCTCGTCCACCGATGCGTCCGCCGGCACCCTGCGCTGCCCGCTCCGCGGTCGACGATGGCGGCTCGACGCCCCGCGCTCGCGGGGCCACGGCAGACAGGGGACCACGATGGGAACGCACACCCAGGACGTGACGGTCGTCGGATGGGTCGGCTCCGACCTGCGCAGCTACCACCTCGACGGGGTCGGGGGAGTCCCGTACGCGCAGTTCCGCCTCGCGTCGACGCGCCGCGTGCTCGACCGGCAGTCCGGGGCCTTCCGCGACGGACCGACGCTGTGGTTCACGGTCAAGGCGTGGCGCACCGCAGCGGTCAACCTCGACGCGTCGCTCGCCAAGGGTGACCCCGTGGTCGTGGTGGGGCGCCTGGGGCAGTCGGAGTGGGTCGCGCCGGACGGCGCGCCGCGCACCGAGCTGGTGCTCGAGGCGCTGGCCGTGGGGCACGACCTGAGCTTCGGCACCACCAAGTTCCGTCGGACGCTGTCGGGACCGCGGCGTGCCCGCGAGGACCAGGCCGACGCGGTCCCGGACGACGTCAGCGGTCTGGCCGAGGCGCCCGACGGTCCCGGCCCGGTGCTCACCGACGACCCGTGGGCCTCCACCCCCGACGTGCCGTCCGCGGGCGACGAGCCGCCCGCGGACGAGTCGGACGCGGCGGCGGGCGAGGCCGCCCCGGACCTCGCCGGTGCCGCCGCGCCCGGATCGCGGGCCGAACGGGCGCTGGCCGGACGCGGGTGATCGCCTAGGCTGGTGGATCGGCACCCGGCGCCCGCGGCCGGGCCGTGACAGCGCGACTCCCTGCACGCACTCCCGTGCGTCCAGGGGCCGCGCGCCCCGGCCCCGCGGCACCACCAGAACCTACGAGGAGCGGACGAGCACTCAGTGGCTGAGTTCATCTACACCATGTACAAGGCGCGCAAGGCGCACGGCGACAAGGTCATCCTCGACGACGTCTCCCTCAACTTCCTGCCCGGCGCGAAGATCGGCGTCGTCGGCCCCAACGGTGCCGGCAAGTCGACGATCCTCAAGATCATGGCCGGCCTCGACCAGCCGTCGAACGGCGAGGCGCGTCTCTCGCCCGGGTACACGGTCGGCATCCTGCAGCAGGAGCCGCCGTTGAACGAGGAGAAGACGGTCCTCGGCAACGTCGAGGAGGGCGTCGCCGAGATCAAGGGCAAGCTCGACCGGTACAACGAGATCTCCGCCCTCATGGCCGACCCCGACGCCGACTTCGACACGCTGCTGGCCGAGATGGGTCAGCTGCAGGAGGCCATCGACGCCGCGGACGCGTGGGACCTCGACGCCCAGCTCGAGCAGGCGATGGACGCGCTGCGGTGCCCGCCGCCGGACGCCGACGTCACCGTGCTCTCGGGCGGTGAGCGCCGCCGGGTCGCGCTGTGCAAGCTCCTCCTGGAGAAGCCCGACCTGCTGCTCCTCGACGAGCCCACGAACCACCTGGACGCCGAGAGCGTGCTCTGGCTGGAGGCGCACCTCAAGGACTACCCCGGCGCCATCCTCGCCGTCACCCACGACCGGTACTTCCTCGACCACGTCGCCGAGTGGATCTGCGAGGTCGACCGCGGACGCCTCTACCCGTACGAGGGCAACTACTCGACGTACCTGGAGAAGAAGGGCGAGCGCCTGGCGATCCAGGGCAAGAAGGACGCGAAGCTCGCCAAGCGACTCAAGGACGAGCTCGAGTGGGTGCGGTCCAACGCCAAGGGCCGGCAGACCAAGTCCAAGTCGCGTCTCGCGCGCTACGAGGAGATGGCCGCCGAGGCGGACCGCACGCGCAAGCTCGACTTCGAGGAGATCCAGATCCCGCCGGGCCCGCGCCTGGGCTCGATCGTGCTGGAGGCGTCGAACCTCGAGAAGGGCTTCGACGGGCGCGTGCTCATCGACGGGCTCAGCTTCACGCTGCCGCGCAACGGCATCGTCGGCGTGATCGGCCCCAACGGCGTCGGCAAGACGACGCTGTTCAAGACGATCGTCGGTCTCGAGCCGCTCGACGGCGGTGACCTCAAGGTCGGCGAGACCGTCTCGATCTCCTACGTCGACCAGTCCCGTGGTGGCATCGACCCCAAGAAGACGCTGTTCGAGGTCGTCTCCGACGGGCTCGACTTCCTCAAGGTCGGCAACGTCGAGATGCCGTCGCGCGCCTACGTCGCCGCGTTCGGCTTCAAGGGCCCGGACCAGCAGAAGCCAGCGGGCGTGCTGTCAGGCGGTGAGCGCAACCGCCTGAACCTCGCGCTCACCCTCAAGCAGGGCGGCAACCTGCTGCTGCTCGACGAGCCGACCAACGACCTCGACGTCGAGACGCTCGGCTCGCTGGAGAACGCGCTGCTCGAGTTCCCCGGCTGCGCCGTCGTCGTCTCCCACGACCGGTGGTTCCTCGACCGTGTGGCGACGCACATCCTGGCGTACGAGGGCACCGCGGAGAACCCGGGCAACTGGTACTGGTTCGAGGGCAACTTCGCGTCGTACGAGGAGAACAAGGTCCAGCGCCTCGGTCCGGACGCCGCGCGTCCGCACCGCGTGACCTACCGGAAGCTGCGCCGCGACTGACCCGCGGTCGACGACGGCCCGGACGAGCACTCCTCGTCCGGGCCGTCGTTCGTCATGGACGGGTCGACAGGTGGCCGGGCTGCCGGTCGGGCAGACTGACGGGCATGACGGACCCCGAGGTCGACGACACGACGGAGCCCGAGGTCAGCGGCTCGTCCGTGACGTCCGACGGGGCGGTGAGCGGGCTGCTCGACGCGCTCGAGCGCCTGCAGCAGCGGCTCGCGACGCTCGCGCTCCCGCTGGAGGCGCCCGGTGTCGCCGAGGCGCGTGCCGACCGGGCCGCCGCGCTCGCGCAGCTCGACGACTACCTGCTCCCGCGCCTGCGGGCACGCTCGGCGCCCCTGCTCGTCGTCGTCGGCGGGTCCACCGGCGCCGGGAAGTCCACTCTCGTCAACTCGCTGCTGGGCGTCCAGGTCTCGGCGCCCGGCGTGCTGCGCCCCACCACCCGGGCGCCCGTCCTCGTGCACCACCCCCTGGATGAGCGCTGGTACTCCACCGACCGCGTCCTGCCCGGTCTCGCACGTCTCACCGCCGCACCCGTGACGGGCGACGCGCCCGCGGGCAGCGGCGTCGCCGACACGGCGCGGGCCCTGCGGCTCGTCGCGTCCCCGGCGCTGCCGCGCGGGCTGGCGCTGCTCGACGCGCCCGACGTCGACTCGGTGGACGTCGAGAACAGGCGCCTCGCCGCGCAGCTCCTCGACGCGGCCGACCTGTGGCTGTTCGTCACGACCGCCGCGCGGTACGCCGACGCCGTCCCGTGGGACCTGCTGCACCGGGCGGCGCAGCGGCACGCGCAGGTCGCCCTGGTCGTCGACCGCGTCGACCCGGGGACCGAGGAGGTCGCCGCCGACCTGCGGCGGATGATGGACGAGAACGGCTTGCCGGACGCGCGGCTCTTCCTCGTTCCCGAGTCCCCGCTGGTCGACGGGCTGCTGCCCGAGTCGGCCGTGTCCGACGTCGCGACCTGGCTCACGGCGCTGGGCGCGGACGCTCCCGCACGTGAGGCGGTCGCGCTCGCCACCCGGGACGGCGTCGTCGGCGACCTGGCCCGGCGCGCGCAGGTGCTCGCCGACGCGGCGGACGTGCAGGTCGCCACCGACCGTCGGCTCCGCGAGGTGGTGGCGGCCGCCTACGCCGACGCGGCGACGCACGTGCAGCTGGCGACGTCCGACGGCGCGATGCTGCGCGGCGAGGTCCTGGCCCGCTGGCAGGAGTTCGTCGGGACCGGTGAGCTGCTGCGCTCGGTCGAGCAGGGCGTCGGCCGGCTGCGCGACGCGGTCACGGCGTTCTTCCGCGGCACGCCGACGCAGGCGCCGCGCGTCGAGCAGGCGATCGCGCACGGCCTGACGGCCGTCGTGCTCGACGCCGCCGACGCGGCCGCCGAGCGCACGCACGCCGCGTGGCGCGGCGACCCCGCGGGCGCTGCGCTGCTCCCGGGTCTGGACCTGGCGCGCGCGTCGACGACGCTGCGGGCCGAGGTCGACGCGCAGGTGCGCGGGTGGCAGTCGGACGTGCTGGAGCTCGTGCGGGAGCAGGGCGAGTCGCGGCGGGGGACCGCCCGCTACCTGTCGTTCGGGGTCAACGCGGCCGGCGTGAGCCTCATGGTGCTCGCGTTCGCGTCGACGGGCGGGTTGACGGGCATCGAGGTCGGCATCGCCGGCGGTACCGCGGTCGTCGCGCAGAAGCTCCTGGAGGCGGTCTTCGGGGACGACGCGGTCCGTCGGCTGACCACCTACGCGCGCGAACGCCTCGACGCGCGCGTCGACGGCGTGCTCGCCCGGGAGGCCGAGCGGTACACCGCGCAGCTCGACGCGCTGGGGTCCGCCGACGTCGACGCGACCGCGCTGCGTGCTGCGGGCCGGGACGTCGAGCGGGCGGCGAGCGCCGAGCGGTCGGTGCGCCCGGAGGCGGTCCCCGGCTCGGCTCCCGCAGTGAGCAACGCCCTGCGCGGTGCAGGCGCGTCCACCGGTGCGGCAGGCCCGCGACGCGACGCACCGCACGGGGCGGACCGCGACCAGCCCGACGCCCGGCGTCCCGGGTTCTGGCGTCGGCTGCTCGGCGGGACGCAGGACGACGCATGAGCCTCACCCTCGACGAGCGCGTGGGCGCGCTCGACGCCGCGCTGGACGCCGGAGACGGCCGGTTGCCCGCGACGCTGGTCACGCAGACGCGCGACCTGCTGGCTCGGGTACGCGAGCGCGCCGGGCTGTCGGCCGAGCACACCGTGGTGGCGCTCGCGGGTGCGACCGGCTCGGGCAAGTCGTCCCTGTTCAACGCGCTCGTCGGCGCCGACCTGGCCGGTACGGGGGTGCAGCGTCCGACGACGTCCCACCCGCTGGCCGTCGTCGTGGGGGACGACCCGGACGGTGACGGGCCCGCCCGGCTGCTCGACTGGCTCGAGGTCGGGCGTCGTCACGCCCTGCCGGCCGGGCCGCCCGGCGCGCCCCCCGACGGCGGTCAACGGCGCGGGGCCGCCGTCCGCGGTGCCCGGCTCGCCGACGGACTGGTGCTGCTGGACCTGCCCGACCACGACTCGGTCGTCGTGGAGCACCGCGTGCGGGCCGAACGGCTGGTGTCCCGTGCCGACCTGCTGGTCTGGGTCGTGGACCCGCAGAAGTACGCCGACGCCGCGCTGCACGAGCGGTACCTGCGCCCGCTGGCGGGGCACGACGACGTGGTCGTGCTCGTCCTGAACCAGGCGGACCGGCTCAGCGCGGGCGACGTCGACTCCGTCCTGGGCGACCTGCGTCGGCTCGCCGCCGCCGACGGCCTGGAGCGTGCCCGGGTCCTCGCCGCGTCCGCACGGACGGGCGCCGGTGTCGACGACCTGCGGGCACTGGTCGCGCAGGCCGTCGAGCGACGCGAGGCGACGAACCAGCGCTTCGGTGCCGATCTGCGCGCCGCGGCCCGTGGCGTCGCGGACGCCTGCGGTCCGGAGCCGCGCGGCCGCCGCCGTGACGTGGCCACCGACCGGCTGCTCGACGCGCTCGAGGACGCCGCGGGCGTGCCGACCGTGGTCACGGCCGTGCGGCGGTCGGCGGTGCGTCGCGCCGGCGCCCACACCGGCTGGCCCCCGGTGCGCTGGCTCGCCCGGCTGCGTCCTGACCCGCTGCGGCGGCTGCACCTGGCGCCGCGGTCCGCCGCGGAGGCCGACGTCACCCGCACGTCGCTGCCCCCCGCCGGGCCTGCGCAGCGGGCGACGGCAGCGACCGCCGTGCGCGACCACGCGGACGCCGCGCTGGCAGGGGCACCCGACACGTGGGTGCTCGCGGCCCGCGCCCGCCTCGACACCGCCGCGCTGCCCGACGCCCTCGACCACGCGGTCGCGCGCACCCCGCTGCTGCCCCAGCGTCCGGTCTGGTGGTGGCGCGTCGCAGGGGCGCTGCAGTGGCTCCTGCTCGCCGCCGCGGTGACCGGTGCGCTGTGGCTCGGGGGGATCGCGCTGCTGGCGTACCTGCAGCTCCCGGACCCGGTCACCCCGGTGTGGGGCCCGGCGCCCGCACCGACCGTCCTGCTGGTCGGCGGTGTGCTCGCCGGTCTGCTGGTCGCGGCGCTCGGGGCCCTTGCCGGTCGGTTGGGCGCGCGTGCCCGCGCGCGGGCGGCCCGCCGGCGCCTGCGGGCGTCCGTCACGGAGGTCGCGCAGCGGCTCGTCCTGACGCCGCTGGCGGCGGAGACCGACGCGCTGGCCGCGTGCCGTCGGCAGGCCGCACGGGCCGCCGGCCGCTGAGGACGGCCGACGGCGGAACGTCAGCCCGCGCGGCGCTGCCAACCCGCGGCGATACCCGTGGGTCGGAAGCCGAGCGCGACGTTGATGGCGAGCATGTGCTCGTTCTCCTGCGCGTTCCAGGTGTGCAAGCGTCGATCACCGGGCCGCCAGGCGGTGTATGCCTCGAGGTTGATGCCCTTGACCAGCATGCCGAGGCGTCGTCCGCGGTGGTCGGCCAGGACGAGCGTGTCCCCCTGGAAGCCGAACGGGACGTCCGGGGCGGGGATCGCCAGCTCGGTGAACGCCGCGAGCGTGCCGGTCGGCACGTGCTCGGCGGCGGTCAGCAGCACGCGCTGGTGCTGCTGGGCACGCCTCGCCAGGTGGTGTCGCACGCGGGCAGCGTCCCAGGGGTCCTCGCCGAGGTCGTAGCCGGCGTTCGGCGCGTCCGTGCTCATGCGGGTCCACAGCACGGCGAGGGCGTCGAGCCACGTGTCGGGAACGGTGTCCCACCACGTGTGCGCGCGGTACTCGTCCCCGGCGTGCGTGCGGGCGTCGGCGAGCAGGTCCGCTCGCACCGACGGGTCGCCGGGCAGCCTCAGGACGGAGTGTCGGACGACCTGCTCGAGGTGGAACCCGTGCCGCAGCGCGAACCGCGCAGCGGGAGCGTCGGCGGGCACGCGGCCCGCGCCGGTCGGGGCGTCGAGCGCCCCCGGGCCGGACGGCGGCTCGGGCGCGTGCCCGGACCACCCGATGACGGTGTGCCTGCCGTGGTCCGACATGACGCGCTCGGCGTGACGCAGCAGGGCCGTCCCGATGCCGCGGCGCTCATGCCCGGGCCGCACCTGCAGGTAGACCTGCGCCATGTGCGTGTTCTCGTGGCGGGGCATGTTGACGGTGACCGTGCCGAGCACGTCCTGCGCACCGGTCGGCGCCTCGGCCGCGACGGCGACCGCCAGGTGCTGGATCGCGTACTCCTGGTCGGCGTACTGGGGCAGCCGCACGTGCAGCGGGGCCCACAGGTCCGTCCAGCCGTAGCGCGCGAGCTCGTGCGCGTGGTCGATGTCGCACAGCGCCTGGTAGGCCCAGGCGTCGGGGTGGTCGAGGTCGGTGGGTGCGGGCGGCGCCTCGACCACCCGCCAGTCGCTCGTGGTGCGCATGGGCCAGCATGGCGTGCGCGGTGGCGGCAGCGCGAGGCCGATTTCCGCCACGACCCGCGCCGGGGCGACGATACGACCTGGCGCGGGACCGAGCGCCGGGGGCTCGAGGAGGACGCATGGCCAGGATCACGGTGCCGGTGCAGCTGCGCTGGTCCGACATGGACGCGTACGCCCACGTCAACAACGTGGAGATGCTGCGCCTCCTGGAGGAGGCCCGTATCGAGGTGTTCTGGCGCCACCCGGAGGGCCCGGACGGCACGGTCCCCGACGGCGCGCGCCCGACGGCGGTCCTCGACGCGGGGCCGGGTGCCCTGACGTCGACGCTCGTGGCCCGTCAGGAGATCCAGTACGTGCGTCCCCTGCCGTACCGGCGGGCACCCGTCGTCATCGAGCTGTGGCTGGGGCACCTCGGCGGCGCGAGCCTGGACGTCTGCTACGAGGTCCGCGACGCGCCGACGTCCGTCGAGGGGTCGGTCGTGTTCGCGGTCGCGACCACGACGATCGTGCTGGTCGACACCGCGACCGGGGCCCCGCGCCGCCTGACCGCGGACGAGCGTGCGGTGTGGAGCCCGTACCTGGAGGACCCCGTCGTCATCCGCCGTCGCGCGTGAGGTCGGTCCGCGCGCGCTCGGCGCGCTCGGCGGCGCGTGCGACGTTGCGCTGCATGCCACCGAACACGACGCCGTGGAACGGGTACACCGCCCACCAGTAGAGCTGCCCGCCGAGCCCGTGCGGGTGGAACAGCGCGCGCTGCGCGAAGACCACCGGCGGGCTGCGCCACGCCGCAGGGTCCCACGACCCCTCGGCGTCGTGCGGGCCCGGGCCCGCCTGCGGCAAAGCCTCCGCGCGGGTCACGGCGCCCTCGGCCGGTTCGACGCGCAGCTCGAGCCACGCCAGGCCCGGCAGGCGCATCTCGGCCCGCAGCCGCAGCATGCGTCCGGGCACCAGCTGCTCGACCCGCCAGAAGTCCACGGCGTCGTCGAGGAGCAGCCGCGCCGGGTCGCGACGCCCGCGCCGCAGGCCCGGCCCGCCGACGACGCGGTCGAGCAGGCCGCGCACGCGCCACGCCAGGGCCCACGAGTACCAGCCGCGCTCACCGCCCACGGCCTCGACGACGCGCCACAGCGCGGCCGGTGACGCGTCGACCTGCACGCGCCGCTCGTCGACGTACAGCGAGCCACCGGCCCAGTCCGGGTCCGACGGGAGCGGGTCGCTGGGTGCGCCGGGGGGAGCCGCGGACGACCAGCGTGTGCTGACCGTCGCGCCCTGGACGCGGGCCAGCGCGAGCCGCACCGCGCGGTCGAACCCCACGAGGCCGCCGGGCGGGTCGGGCACGTGGTCCGCGATGTCGTGCTCCTCGCAGACGACCTCGTGGATCAGCGACTCGACGAGCGGCCGCGCCAGGCCACCGGGCACGGGCGTGACCAGCGAGACCCACAGGCTCGACAGGCGCGGCGTCAGCACGGGGACGGGCACGATGACGCGCCGGGGGAGGCCCGCGATCCGGGCGTAGCGCTGCATCATGTCGCGGTAGGTGAGCACGTCGGGCCCGCCGATGTCGAAGACGCGGGACACGTCGCGCGGCATGGCCGCCGCACCGACGAGGTAGCGCAGGACGTCGCGGATCGCGATCGGCTGGATGCGGTTGGAGACCCACTTCGGCACCGTCATCGCGGGCAGTCGCTCGGTGAGGTAGCGCATCATCTCGAACGACGCGGACCCCGAGCCGAGGATCACCGCGGCGCGCAGCACCGTGGTCGGCACGCCCGAGGCCAGCAGGATCTCGCCGACCTCGGTCCGGGACGCCAGGTGCGGCGACAGCTCCTCACCCCGCGGCGACAGCCCGCCCAGGTAGACGATGCGCCCGACGTCGGCGTCGTGAGCCGCCTCCGCGAACGTCCGCGCTGTGGACCGGTCCCGCTCCTCGAACGTCTTCCCGGTCCCGAGGGAGTGGATGAGGTAGTACGCGACGTCGACGCCCTCGAGCGCGGCCCGGATCTGCGCGGGATCCGCGGCGTCGGCGGCGACGACCTCGACCGAGTCGTACCAGGGGCGCCCGCGCAGGCGGTCGGGGTGCCGGGCCACCGCGCGCACCCGGTACCCCGCGGCGAGGAGCTCCGGCACCAGGCGCCCGCCGACGTAGCCCGTGACGCCGGTGACCGCCACGAGGGGAGCGTCGGGGCGGGGACGCCCGTCGGGCCCCGGCCCCGGCACCAGTCCGGCGAGCGTGCGCGCGACGGGCTCGGGGGCGAGGTCCGGCTCGGACGCCCTGCCGGGCTCGGGCGCGGGGGCGGGCGCTCGGCCGGCGCTGTGGCTCATCCGGGCAGTCTGCGCCGCGCGCCAGGTACCCGCACCCGGGCGGGCGTCAGGACGTCAGGAGGTCGAGCGTGCGGCGCTCGGCGACCTGCTGCGAGCGTGTGGGGACGATCGTCTCCCCGCGCTCCCACAGCTCGACGACCCGGGGGTCGATGTACGACGAGCGCGCGACGGTGGGCGTGTTCCCGAGCTCCTCGGCGACGTCCTTCACGACCGCCGCGAGGACGCGGCGGCGACCGCGCTCGCTGCGCGGGGGAGGGCCGGCCTCCGCGAGGCCGCGCGCCGCGAGAACGGTGGCGTGCCAGGTCCTGAAGTCCTTCGGGGTTGCCTCCCCGAGCCGGTCGCGCACGTACCGGCCGACGTCGGCGCTGGTCACGTCGTGCCAGCCGGCGTCGTCGCGCCACGCCAGCAGCTCGGGGCTGACGTCGCGTCGGCGCAGCAGCGTGCGGACCAGCTCGGCGACGACCTCGTCGTCCACCACGGTGTCGCGCACCTGACCGGACTTGGCGGGGAAGAGCAGGTGCACCGCACCGGGGCGGCCGTCCTCGTCGGGCAGGACCCGCACGTGGTCCCGGCGCAGCGTCGCCAGCCCGAACGACCCGTGCCGCCGCGTGTAGCCCTCGGTACCCACGCGCAGGTACGCGCGGTCGAGCAGACGGAAGGCCAGGGCGAGCGCCTTGTCGCGCGGCATGCCGTCCAGCGCCAGGTCGGCGCGCACCCGGCGGCGCGCGGCGGGTAGCCGGCGGGCGACGTCCAGCACGTGCTCGTGCTTGAGCCGCGCCCGTCGCGCCTGCCACTGCTGGTGGTAGAGGTACTGGCGGCGTGCCGCGTCGTCGAGACCGGCGGCCTGGATGTGGCCGTTGGGCCACGGGCTGATCCACACGTCGCGCCATGCCGGCGGGATCGCGAGTGCCCTCACGCGCTGGAGGTGCTCGCGCTCCTCGATGCGCCGGCGGTCCACGTCGAGGTAGACGAACCCGCGCCCGGCCCGGCGCCGGGTCCACCCCGGCTGGTCGAGGCGCACACGTCGCAGGCGGACCATGTCGGAGAGTCTCACCCGGCGACCGCCGTCGCGCGCGTCGAGCAGGAGCGCGGCGGGCCGCGCCCGGCACGTCACCTCACAGGGGGACGCGCACCATGCCCTCCTGCGCGATCGACGCGACCAGCGCGCCCGCACGGTCGAACACCCGTGCCGCTCCCAGGCCTCGGCCGCCCTGCGCGCTGGGCGTCGACTGGGTGAACAGCAGCCAGTCGTCGACGCGCACGTCCCGGTGCCACCACATGGCGTGGTCCAGGCTCGCCATGGACAGTCCCGGGGTGGCCCACGGCAGACCGGCCCGGCGCAGGACCGGCTCGAGCATGATCTGGTCGCACGCGTACGCGAGCAGCGCGCGGTGCAGCAGCTGGTCCTCGGGGACGGGGCCGCGGGCCCGCGCCCACACGCTCTGGCGGCCCAGCGGCGAGTCCGCGTCGGGGCGCATGTAGATGGGGCCCGGGACGTGACGGAGGTCGAACGCCGACTCCTGCGCCCAGAACCTGGCCATCGGGTGGTCGACGTCGCCGAGCACCTCGAGCGCGGAGGCGACCTCGTCCGGGCCGGGCACGTCGGGCATCGCCTCGGCGTACTCGATGCCGGGCTGCTGCTCCTGGAACGACGCGGTCATGGCGAGGATCGGGTTGCCGCCCTGCTGGGCGAGCGCGCGCCGCGCCGAGAACGACCGGCCGTCGCGCAGCCGCTCGACGACGAAGTCGATCGGCGCGGAGTCGTCGCCCGGCCGCAGGAAGTACCCGTGCAGCGAGTGCGGGAGCCTGTCGTCGTCGACCGTGCGTCCCGCCGCGAGCAGCGCCTGCGCCAGCACCTGGCCGCCGAAGACCCGTCCCTGGGGCTGCGGCAGGCTCAGCCCCGCGAAGACGTCGGGCCGCTGCGCGTCCGCGGTCAGGTCGAGGGCGCGCAGGACCGCGCCCACCGGGTCGTGGCCCGCGTCGGGCAGCGTCATGTCAGTCCTCGAAGGTGTTGAGCATGGAGTGGGCCGCGCGCTCGAGGTAGTCCCAGAGCTGCGCCCGGTGCAGCGGGGCGAGGTCGAGCCTGTCGACCGCCGCGCGCATGTGCCGCAGCCACCGGTCGCGGGCGTCGGGGTTGACCTTGTACGGCGCGTGGCGCATGCGCAGGCGCGGGTGGCCGCGCTGGTCCGAGTACGTCGTCGGGCCGCCCCAGTACTGCTCGAGGAAGAGCGTCAGCCGCTCGGCGGCCGGGCCCAGGTCCTCCTCGGGGTACATGGGCTTGAGGACCGGGTCGGCAGCGACGCCCCGGTAGAACTCGTCGACCAGCCGGACGAACGTCTCGTGCCCGCCGACAGCGGCGTAGAACGAGTCGTCTCTCACGGCGTCCATCCTCACATGCGGCGTCGTCCCGTCCGGCGGCGGGCGCGTGTGGGGCGCGCCACGCCGCGGGCGTCACAGCCCGAGCTCGTCCAGGACGGGTAGCCCGGCACGGACGACCGCGCGCGCGTCGGCCGCGCTCGAGGAGTCGGCGGCCCGCCGGGCGAGCACGCGGCACGTCGCGAGGTCCGTGGCGGCGAGCACCGCGGCGACGTCGGGCAGCGCGCGCGGCGTCATCGACAGGGACGTGACGCCCAGCCCGACGAGCACGACGGCCAGCGCGGGGTCGGCGGCGGCCTCACCGCACACGCCGACGGGCCGTGCCTGCGCGGCACCGCCGAGCGCCGTGGACTCGACGAGGCGCAGGACCGCCGGCTGCCAGGCGTCGGACAGGGACGCGACGGCGCCCAGCAGGCGGTCCGCCGCCATCGTGTACTGCGTGAGGTCGTTGGTGCCGATGCTCGCGAACCGGGCGTGCGCGAGCATCGGCCCGGCCAGGAGCGCCGCGCTCGGCACCTCGACCATGATCCCGGCGGTGGTCAGGCCGTGCCGCGCGCAGGCGGCGACGAACTGCTCGGTCTCGTCGACGGTCGACACCATCGGGGCCATCACCCACGTCGTCGTGCCGGGGTGCGCCGCGGCCGCACGGGCGATCGCCGTGAGCTGGTCCTCCAGGACGTCGGGCCGCTCGTGGGCCACGCGCAGCCCGCGCACGCCGAGGGCGGGGTTGGTCTCGGCCGCAGCGTGCAGGAAGGGCAGCGGCTTGTCGGCGCCGGCGTCGAGCGTGCGCACGACGACCTTGCGGCCCGTGAACGCCGACAGCACCCGCCCGTACGCGGCGGTCTGCTCGTCCACGTCGGGGGCCTGCGTGCGGTCGAGGAAGGCGAACTCGGTGCGGAACAGCCCCACGCCCTGCGCCCCCGAGTCGGCGGCGGCCTGCGCCTCGGCGGGGTCGCCGACGTTGGCGAGCAGCTCGACGCGGTGCCCGTCCGCGGTGCGCCCGTCGCCGTCGAACGTGCGCACGGCACCGGCGAGCGCGCGGACGCGCCGCCCCGCCTCGTCGGACGGGTCCGGCGTGACGGTCCCGGCCGCACCGTCCACCAGCAGCAGCGTGCCCTCCGGGACGTCGAGCACGCCCGCCGCCGCCACGACCGCGGGGATGCCGCGCGAGCGGGCGAGGATCGCGGTGTGCGACGTGGGTCCGCCGGCGGCCGTCACGATCGCGACGACCCGCTGCGGGTCCAGGGTCGCGGTGAGCGCCGGGGCGAGGTCCTGGGCGACGAGCACGTAGGGGTGCGCCCGCACGGGGACACCCGGCGCCTGCTGGTCGGTGAGGTGGGCGACGAGCCGGTTGCGCACGTCGACGACGTCACGCACGCGCTCGGCCATGTGCCCGCCGAGCGCCTCGAGCTGGGCCGACACGGCGTCGGCCGCCTCCCACACCGCGCGCTCGGGCACGAGGTGCTCCTCGATCACACGCTGCTGCGCGTCGGCGACGAGCGAGGGGTCGGCGGCCATCGCCGCGGTGGCGTGGAGCAGCGCGGCGCTGTCGCCCTGCGCTGCGAGCGCCGCGGCGTCGAGCTCGTCGCGGACGGCGTCGGCGGACCGGGCGACCCGCTCGGCGGCCGCCTGCCTGTCGGCTCCCGGGGGGAGGCGTCGCCCCGCCGGCGGTTCGGCGACGGGGTCGGGCAGGTGCACCGCCGGACCGACCGCGCGGCCCGGGCTCACGCCGATGCCGACGACGCTGCTGCTGCCCACCCCGGGACCTCCTCGGTACCTGCGACGACGCGGGCACCCGTGCGGGCCTCGTCGTCGTGCCCCAGCAGTCTGTCGCCCGCGCGCGCGGCGGGCCAGCGGCGACACGCGCGCGCGGCGCGTCGCAGTGGGCGGACGGGGGAGCCGCGCGGCTCGCCGCGGCGGTAGCCTGGGTGAGAGACGGACGACACCCGGGGAGAGCCCATTGAGCAAGGCACAGCAGATCCTGGCGGCGCTGGGTGGCGAGACGAACGTCGTCGACCTCGAGCCGTGCATCACCCGGCTGCGGGTCGAGGTCGGTGACGCGGATCTCGTCGACGAGGCCGCGCTCAAGGCGAGCGGCGCGTTCGGCGTCGTGCGCTCGGGTCGCATCGTGCAGGTCATCGTCGGTCCGGAGGCGGACAACCTCGCCGCCGAGCTCGACGGCCTGCGCTGACCACGGCACGCGGGTGACCCTGCTGCGGCTCACGAGCCCCGTGCCCGGCGTCGTGCGACCGCTGTCGGCCGTGCCGGACGAGGTCTTCGCCGGCGAGATGGTCGGGCCGGGCGTGGCGCTCGAGCCGGACCGCAACGGGCGGCAGGACGTGCTGGCGCCGTGCGACGGCGTGGTGGGCGCCCTGCACCCCCACGCGTTCGCGCTCGAGCTGGACGACGGGCGGGGGGTGCTGGTGCACGTCGGCATCGACACCGTGACGCTCGCGGGTCTGGGCTTCGACCTGCGCGTCGAGCGGGGGCAGCGCGTCCGCGCGGGCCAGGTCGTGCTGACCTGGTCGCCCGTGGACGTCGCCGCCGCGGGCCTGTCGACCATGTGCCCGGTGATCGCGCTGCAGGGGGACCCTGCGGCCCTCACGTCGTCGGTCGCCGACGGCGACCACGTGGACGCGGGTCAGGCGTTGCTGGAGTGGGCCCCCGCCCGCTGAGTGCTGCGCGTCACCGCGTCGGGCGCGGCGGCTGGTCGGGCTCGACCGCCTCGTGGACCGGGGTGTCGTGCGGGTCGCGCGTCGGCTCGACGTCCTGCGGGCTGCCGTCCGACGAGGGCTGCGTGGCCGCGTCCGTGCTCGTGTCCGCGTCCACCGGCCCGGCGTCCGTGACCCCGCCGATCCGCTCCCGGTGCGCGACCAGCGCGTCGCGCTGCCCGGCGAGCGGCATCGCGGCCGCCTCGAGCACGCGGCGGACGGCGACCCGCAGGTGGCGGGCCACCTCCCACTGCATCGCCGGTGCCGTCCGCACGGACAGCCGCAGCCCCACGGCGTCGGCCGCCAGCTTCTCGGCTCCCGTGACCGTCGGCTCGCCCTGCAGGTAGGTGCCGACGACCGGGTCCGCGGCGACGTCGCGCGCGGCCTGCCGGAGCAGACCGGATGCCTCGTCGAGGTCGACGAAGTAGTCGACGTCCACCTCGACCACGGCCGTGCTGTAGCCCTGCGTCTTGTTGCCGACGCGGACCATCGAGCCGTTCGGCACGTACCAGAGCGTGCCGTCCTCGTCGCGGATCTTGGTGACGCGCAGGGCCACGGCCTCGACGGTCCCGGTGGCGGGGCCGACGTCGACGACGTCACCGACGCCGTACTGGTCCTCGAGCAGCATGAACAGGCCCGACAGGAAGTCCTTCACCAGGCTCTGCGCACCGAAGCCGACGGCCACGCCCACGATCCCGGCGGAGGCGATGAACGGTGCCAGGTTGACGCCGAGGGAGTCGAGCACGAGCACCGCGGCCAGCGACCAGACGACCACCGAGGCGGTCGAGCGCAGCACCGAGCCGATGGTCCGTGCCCGCTGCGCCCGCCGGGCGTTGGCCAGCGGGTTCGCCTTGAGCAGGACCGAGCCCACCTCGGTCCGTCCGATCGGGCGCAGGACCCCGCGCTCGATCACCGGCTCGCCCTCGGCGATGTGCCGGGTGATGCCGGCGATCGCGCGGCGCAGCAGGAGCAGGACGATCGCGCTGAACACGATGATCAGGACGATGCGCAGGGGGACGCCGACGAACCACTCGCCGAGCTCGGCGAGCCACTGCGGGATGTCCTCGGTGTCCTTCGGCAGCGCCGGCAGGGTGGGGTCGGCGCTCGGGGACATGGTCGACCGCGTCATCGTGCCGCTCCCAGCAGGCCCGTGCGGTCGGCGACGAACTGCAGCTGCTCGACCGACAGCCCGATCGTGCGCGACAGTGCGCGCGCGCCGTGCCCCACGCCGACCTCACGTCGCAGCAGCACCGGCCGCTCGGCGGGGTCCGAGGTCGTCGCGTGCTGCAGCGCCGCGGCGAGCTTGCGGGCGTGCAGCGGGTCGACGCGCGAGTCGCCCTCGAAGACCGTGAAGAGCACCGCGGGGTAGGCCGTGCCCTCGATGACGCGGTGGTATGGCGAGTACCCGAGGAGCCAGCCGAGTTCCTCGGGGTCGTCGGCGTCGCCGTACTCCTCGGTCCACGTGACGCCCATCCCGAAGCGCTGGTACCGGACCATGTCCAGCAGCGGCGCCGAGCACACGGCCGCCGCCCACAGGTCGGGGCGCTGCGTGACGGCCGCCCCCACGAGCAGACCACCGTTGGACCCGCCCCAGCACGCGAGCCGGTCCGGTGTCGTCCAGCCCTCGGCCACCAGGTGCTCCGCGACCGCGTGGAAGTCGTCGAACACGTTCTGCTTCGTGGCCCGCATGCCCGCGCGGTGCCACTCCTCACCCTCCTCGCCGCCGCCGCGCAGGTGGGCGACGACGTACACGCCGCCCGCCTCGACCCACGCGAGCGTGGTGGCCGAGTAGGCGGGGTCGAGGCTGATCTGGAAGCCGCCGTACCCGTACAGGACGGTCGGGGCCGGCGCGAGCGGCCGCCCGTCGACGGCCACGCGGTCGGCGCGTGCGAGCACGAACGCCCGCACGGTCGTGCCGTCGGCGCTCGTGACCTCGATCTGCTGCGTGCGGACCGCCGGTAGGTCGGGCAACGCTCCGGGGGGTGCGGCCCACAGCGTGACGGCGCCCGTGGTCGCGTCGTACCGGTGCACGCGCGGCACCGACACGTGGTCGGTGTACCCGAACCAGACCTCGGGCCCGCCGTCGGGCCGGGTGACGAGCCCGGAGACCGAGCCGAGGCCGGGCAGCGGGAGCTCGCCCGTGCGGGCGCCGGTGCGTGGGTCGTGGACGGTGACCTCGCTAACCGTGTGCCGTCGCCACGCCGCGAGCAGCGCGGTCGGCTGCGACGCGTCGCCCGCGTCGACGAGGGCGACGTCCTCCAGGACTGCGACGTCGTCCTGCGCGAGCAGCGTCACCCAGTGCTCGACGCCGGGCGTCGTGGGGTCCGTGACGGCGAGGCGTCCGCGGGGGGCGTCGAGGTCCGTGTGCACGAAGAGCCGTCCGTCACGGGCGACCCACGCGCCGACCTCGGCGTCGAGGCCGACCGCGACCTCGACGAACGGTGGCGCCTCCAGGGCGCCGGGCGCCGTGAGGTCGGCGATCCAGACGTCGTTGCGCGGTGCCGTGCCGGCCGCGGCCGAGACCAGCAGCCAGCGTCCGTCGCGGCTGACCTGCAGGCCGTAGTAGCTCGTCATGGGCAGCCCCGCGCCGAACACCTCGACGTCCTGGTCCGCGGGCGTGCCGACGCGGTGCAGCCAGACGCGGCGGTGGTACTGCTGCTCGTCGGCGGGCAGCAGGTCGGGCGCGAGGCGGCGCACGTAGTAGAACGCCTCACCGCCCGGCAGCCAGGCGACGGGGGAGTGGCGAGTCCGGTCGATCGGCCCGTCGACCAGCTCGCCCGTCGCGACGTCCAGCACGTGCAGCACGCTCTCCTCGGTGCCGCCGTGCGACACCTTGTAGGCGAGCAGGTCGCCCTCCTTCGAGGGCTGCCACCCGTCCAGGGTCGTCGTGCCGGTCGCGTCGAGCGCGAGCGGGTCGATCAGGACGCGCTCGGTCTCGGTCCCGTCCGGGCCGGGCTCGGCGACGACGACCACGGCGTGCTCCTGGTCGCCCGCGCGCCGGGAGAAGAACCGCCGGTCCCCGCGCCACGCGGGCGCGCTGACGAACCCCGCGCCGAGCAGCGTGCTCAGCCGCGCGTGCAGCGCCTCGTCGGCGAACGGCGTACCGGCGGCCCGGGCCGTCAGCGCGGACCGGTAGGCGCCGTACAGGTCGTCCTGCGCGCCGGACCAGCGCTGCGTGCCCTCGTCGTCGGCGTCCTCGAGGGCCCGGTACGGGTCGGCGACACGTCGGCCGTGGAGCTCCTCGACGAGGTCGGCGCGCTGGGCGACGGGGTAGGTGGCAACGGGTGAGGCGGGACGCGGGTCGTCCCGCAGCGGCTGGGTCGTCACGGTGCCCCAGGCTACGTCGACCGACGGGCCGACTGGCGGACCCGGGGGCGGTACGGGCACGGGAGCTCCGCGACGGGTGGACGTCGGCCGGGTCCCCGGCCCCGCGTCGAGCCGCACGACGCACCCTCTGGCAGGATCGACGTGTGCCCGAGACGACGACCCATGAGGACCTGTGGCGGCTCGCCGCCGCCTACGACGTCGTGCCCGGCTACCGCGGGCACGACGGCCACGACCACGAGGCGAGCGACGAGACCGTCGTCCGGGTGCTCGCCGCCCTCGGCGTCGACGCCTCCTCCCCGGAGCGCATCGCGCTGGCGCTGGCGAACGTCGAGAACACGCCGTGGCGGCGCGTCCTCCCGCCCGTGGTGGTCGTGCGGCAGGGCGAGTCCGTCCAGGTGTCGGTGCACGTGACGCACGGCGACCCCGTCGACGTCTGGCTCGAGATCGAGCCGGACGCGGGTGGCGGTCGCCGCGAGCTGACGCAGGTCGACGTCGTGGTCGAGCCGCGCTCGGTGGACGGGCGCCTGGTCGGGCGCGCGACCTTCGTCGTCCCCGACGACCTGCCGCTGGGCTGGCACGAGCTCCACGCCGAGGGACCCAGCGCGCACGCGCACAGCCCCGTCGTCGTGACACCGCGACGGCTGGAGCTGCCCGAGCGACTGCGGGAGGAGAGCGTCTGGGGGCTCATGGCCCAGCTCTACTCGGTGCGCTCGAGCAGGTCGTGGGGGGTGGGTGACCTTGCAGACCTCGCCGAGCTGGGCTGGCTCGCGGCGCACCGGTGGGGCGCGGACTTCCTGCTGGTCAACCCCCTGCACGCGGCGGAGCCCGTCGAGCCGCTCACCCCGAGCCCCTACCTGCCGACCACGCGCCGCTTCGTCAACCCGCTGTACATCCGCGTGGAGGACGTGCGCGAGACGGCGTACCTGTCCGCCGCGGACCGTGCCCTCGTGGAGTGGGCCGCGGAACCCGTGCTCGCGCTGGACACCGACACCGGGCCGATCGACCGCGACGCAGTCTGGGCCGCCAAGCGTGCCGCGCTCGAGGTCGTGCACGCCCACCCGCGGTCGGCGGCGCGCCAGGCCGCGTTCGACGCCTTCGTCGAGGAGGAGGGCGAGGGGCTGCGCGAGTTCGCGCTGTGGTGCGCGCTCGTCGAGCGGTACGGGCCCGTGGCGGGCTGGAGCGAGGACCTGCGCGACCCGCTGTCCGACGCGGTCGCCGCAGCGGCGGTCGAGCTGGCCGACCGCGTCGTCTTCTGGTCGTGGCTGCAGTGGGTCGCCGACGAGCAGCTCGAGCGCGCGCAGCGGGTCGTGCGCGAGGGCGGCATGGCGCTGGGGATCATGCACGACCTCGCGGTCGGCGTGCACGCCCAGGGCTCCGACGCGTGGGCGCTGCGCGACGTCCTGGCCACCGGTGCGTCCGTGGGCGCCCCGCCCGACATGTACAACCAGCAGGGGCAGAACTGGTCGCAGCCGCCGTGGCACCCCGAGGCGCTCGCGCGCGCCGCGTACCGCCCTTACCGCGACATGCTCCGCACGGTGCTGCGGCACGCGGGGGCCATCCGGATCGACCACGTCATCGGCCTGTTCCGGCTGTGGTGGGTGCCCGTGGGCAACAGCGCCAAGGACGGCGCGTACGTGCGCTACGACCACGACGCCCTCATCGGGATCCTCGCGCTGGAGGCGCACCGCGCCGGTGCGGTCGTCATCGGCGAGGACCTGGGCACCGTCGAGCCCTGGGTGCGCGACTACCTCAACGACCGCGGCATCCTCGGGACGTCGGTGCTGTGGTTCGAGCAGGAGCACGACGGACGCCCCCGCCCTCCCGAGACGTACCGCGAGCTGGCGCTGGCCACCGTGACGACGCACGACCTGCCGCCGACCGCCGGGTACCTCGCGGGGGAGCACGTCACGCTGCGCGACCGCCTCGGGCTGCTGTCGGAGCCCGTCGCCCAGGTGCGTGAGCACGCCGCGGCCGAGCGCGACCGGATGCTCGACGCGCTGCGCGAGCGCGGGCTCCTGGGCCACGACCCCTCCGAGCGGGAGGTCGTCGAGGCACTGCACCGGTGGATCCGCGCGACACCGTCGGTCCTGCACGGGGTCTCCCTGGCCGACGCCGTGGGGGAGCGCCGTGCGCAGAACCAGCCGGGCACCGACCAGGAGTACCCCAACTGGAAGGTGCCGCTCGCCGACGGCACCGGGCGGCTGGTGCTCCTCGACGAACTGTTCACCAACGCACGCGCGCAGTCGCTCGCCGACGCGATGGGCGAGTGAGCGCGCAGCTGTGTCGCGTGCGCGTGGTCGGTGTCTCCGGCGCGGGCAAGACGACCTTCGCTCGCCGTCTCGCCCGGGTGCTGGACGCTCCGCACGTCGAGCTCGACGAGGTGTTCTGGGGGCCGGCGTGGGTCAAGCGCGATCCCGACGAGGCACGCGCCGACCTCCGCGCGCGGACGGCGGGAGCCCGCTGGGTCGTCGACGGCAACTGGGAGTCCCAGGTCCGCGACCTCCTCGACGGCGCGGACACGCTGGTGTGGCTGGACTACCCGCGGCGGACCGTCATGGCACGGGTCGTGCGCCGGACGCTGTGGCGGGGCGTCACGCGGCGCGAGCTGTGGCACGGCAACCGGGAGACGCTCGCGAACCTGCGGCACGCCGACCCGCACCGCAACATCGTCCTGTGGGCCTGGCACAACCACGGCGCAGTGGCCGAGCGGTACGCGCGACGCGCGCAGGCACCGGGGTCGGACGTCGTGCGGCTGCGTGACCCCCGCGCCGCCGAGCGCTGGTTGCGCGCCCTCGAGCACGCCCGCTGACGACCGGGACGCCGACGCCGGGGACGCCGACGCCCGGGACGCCGACGCCCGGGACGCCGACGGCCGGGCACGTCGGTGCCCGGCCGTCGACGTGAGCGGTCAGACGCGGCGCCGGTCGGCCTCCTGCGCGGCCAGCGCGCGGCGCACGCCGTCGCGGGACTCCACCACGAGGCGGCGCAGGGCTGCGGGCGCGTCGGGGTGCGTCGCGAGCCACGTGTCCGTGGCTCCCAGGACTTCCACGGCCGGGTCGTCCGCGAGGACCGTCGGGTAGAGCCCGACGACCACCTTCTGGGCCATCTCGTTGGTCTTGTCCGCCCAGACGCGCTCGAGCTCGGCGAAGTACGGCTCGACCCACGGCACCAGCAGCGCATGGTCGTGCACGCGCGCGAAGCCGCTGATCGTCGCCGCCTGCAGTGCGTTCGGCAGGTCGTCGCCCTGGACGACCGCCGCCCACGCGCGCTCCTTGGCCTCGGTCGTCGGCACGGCGGCGCGGGCCGCCGCGGCGGCACGCTGCCCGGTGGCTGTCGGGTCGGCGGCCTGCTGGGCCGCGATGTCGGCGTCGCCCGCGCGGCCACCCGCGACGAGGGCGGTGAGCAGCTCCCAGCGCAGGTCCGTGTCGACGGACAGGCCCTCGAGCGCGCGACGCCCGTCGAGGACCTCGCTGACCACGTCGAGCTGCGCCGCCGTGCGGGCGCGGCTCGCGAACGCCTTGACGAGCTGCAGCTGCTGGTCGGACCCCGCCGGTGCGGCCTGCGCGAGCTCGAGCAGGCGGTCGGCCGCCGCGGTGGCGGTCGCCTCCCGGTGCTCGGGCGCCACGTACAGGTCGAGCGCCGTGGTGAGCTGACGCAGGAGCACGAGGATCACGGACGAGTCCGTCTCGTGGGCGACGTTGCCGAGCATGAGCTCGACGAAGTCCCGCGCGGGCGTCTCGCCGTCGCGCGTCGCGTCCCAGGCCGCGTTCCACACGAGCGTGCGGGGCAGGGAGTCGGTGAACTTGTCGAGGTGCGACACCGACGTGGCGAGCGACACGGGGTCCAGGCGGACCTTCGCGTAGGCCAGGTCGTCGTCGTTGACCAGGATCAGCGCCGGCCGACGCACGCCGAGGAGCTCGGGGACCTCCGTGCGCGGGCCGTCGACGTCGAGCTCGACGCGCACCGTCCGGACCAGGCGCGCGTCGGCGCCCTCGCCGACCAGGTCGTAGCCGCCGACCGCGAGGCGGTGCGGACGCTGGACCGGGTGCTCGTCCGGCACCTCCTGCAGGACGGCGAACGAGGTGATGACGTCGTCCGCGTCGACCTCGATCGCCGGCCGCAGGAGCGTGACGCCCGCCTTCTCCAGCCACAGCGCCGACCAGGCCGACAGGTCGCGGCCGCTCGTGGTCTCCAGCTCGCGCAGCAGGTCGCGCAGCTCGGTGTTGCCCCACGCGTGGCGGTCGAAGTACGCGCGGACCCCCGCGAAGAAGTGGTCCTCACCGACCCACGCGACGAGCTGCCGGAGCACCGACGCGCCCTTGGCGTACGTGATGCCGTCGAAGTTGACCTCGACGTCCTCGAGGTCGCGCATGTCCGCGACGATCGGGTGCGTCGAGGGCAGCTGGTCCTGCCGGTAGGCCCAGGACTTCTCGAGCGAGGAGAACGTGGTCCACGCGCTCGTCCAGGGCGTCGCCTCGGCGGTGGCGAGGGTCGACGCGTACTCCGCGAACGACTCGTTGAGCCACAGGTCGTCCCACCAGCGCATCGTCACGAGGTCGCCGAACCACATGTGCGCGAGCTCGTGCAGGATCGTGACCGCGCGGCGCTCGACGGTCGCGTCCGGCACCTTGGAGCGGAAGACGTAGGACTCGAGGAACGTCACGGCGCCGGCGTTCTCCATCGCACCGGCGTTGAACTCGGGGACGAAGAGCTGGTCGTACTTCACGAACGGGTACGGGTGACCGAACCGCTCCTCGTAGAACGCGAAGCCGGCACGCGTGATCTCGAGGATGTTGTCGGTGTCGAGGTGCTGCGCGAGGGACGACCGGCAGTACACGCCGAGCGGGATCGTGCGGCCGTCGCTGCTGGTCAGCTCGCTGTGCTCGCCGTGGTACGGCCCCGCGACGACCGCGGTGATGTAGGACGAGATGGGCGGCGTCGTGTCGAACCGCCACGTCGCGGTGCCCTCGTCGCGGCCCCCGTTGAGGTTGCGGCCGCCCTCCACGCGCTGCGGCATGCCCAGCTGCGGGTAGTTCGACACCACGGTCCAGTGCGCGGGCGCCGTCACGGTGAACGCGAACGTCGCCTTGAGGTCCGGCTGCTCGAAGACGGCGAACACCCGGCGGGAGTCGGCCACCTCGAACTGGCTGTACAGGTACACCTCGTCGTCGACGGGGTCGACGAACCGGTGCAGCCCCTCACCGGTGTTCATGTAGGCGCACTCGGCGACGACCGTCAGCTCGTTCTCCTCGGCGAGGTCGTCGAGCCGGATGCGGGAGTCGGAGACGACGTCCGCGACGTCCAGGCTGCGCCCGTTCAGGACCACCTCGTGCACCGTCGGGGCGATGAGGTCGACGAACGTGCTGGCACCCGCTGCCGCGGAGAACGTCACCGTCGAGCGCGACGCGAAGGTCTCGGGTCCTGTCGTCAGGTCGAGCTGGACGTCGTAGGCGTGCGTGCGGACCAGGGCGGCGCGCTCGGCCGCCTCGGCGCGGGTGAGGTTCTCTCCGGGCACGGATGCTCTCCGATCGATCTGCGGCGGTGGCCACGAGGGGCTGCAGCGGCGACCGGGCGGTCGGCGACGACCGGAGGTCGGGTCGGGGCCGTGGCGAGGCGCCACCGTGTCGCTGGTGCGCGACCGCACGATCATGCCACGGGGGTCCCGCACGGCCGGGGAGCGGAGCGGGATGTGCACCCCGGCGCCGGAAGGGGCACACTCTGGCACGACCCGTCAGCGAGAGGAGACCGCGTGCCCGTCGTCGACTTCTGGTTCGACCCCGCGTGCCCGTGGGCGTGGATGACGTCCCGCTGGATGGACGAGGTCGCGCGCGTCCGGGACGTCGAGGTCCGGTGGCACGTCATGAGCCTGTCCGTCCTCAACGAGGGGCGTGACCTGCCCGACGGCTACCGCGAGCTGCTGGACGCCTCCTGGGGCCCGGTGCGCGTGCTGGTCGCCGCCGCGCGGGACCACGGGGACCAGGTCCTCAAGCCGCTGTACGACGCCATGGGCACGCGCCGGCACCCCGGCGGGAGGTCCGACACCGCGGCGATCGTCGCCGAGTCGCTCGCCGAGGTCGGCCTGCCGGCGTCCCTCGCGGACGTCGCCGCCACCGACGAGGTCGACGACCTGCTGCGGGCCTCGCACCAGCAGGCCATGGAGCTCGTCGGCGACGAGGTCGGGACGCCGGTCGTCGCGATCGACGGCGTCGGCTTCTTCGGGCCCGTCATCACCCCGGCGCCGAAGGGCGAGGACGCGGGCCGGCTCTTCGACGGTCTCGCGCTCGTCACGAGCGTCCCCGGGTTCTACGAGCTGAAGCGCACGCGCACGCAGGGGCCGGTGTTCGATACCACGGAGGCGCAGAAGGCGTGAGAGCTCCGGAGCTGCTGCGCGGTCTGAGCCGGGGCATGCAGGCGTTCGTCCTCATCGACGTGCTGCTCGTGCTGCTGCTCGTCGTGGTGCTCGCGGCGACCCTGCCCGGCGGGGGCGGGTCGGGCGACGCAGCGTCGGCAGCGACCACCACCTCGACGCCGACGGCGACGTCGGACGTCGGCGACGGCGACGAGGACGGCGAGGGCCGCCCGGACGAGACCGTCGCGTTCACGCTGCCCAGCGGGAACATCGCGTGCGAGATGGGCGTCGAGGGTGTGTTGTGCAGCATCCGCAGCTTCACCTACGCGCCGCCGCAGGTCACCGGCTGCGAGGCCGAGACCGGGCACCTCCTGCGGCTCGACGCCGAGGGCTTCGGCTTCGTGTGCGAGGACGACGACGCCCCGCGGGTGACCGCCGACGGCCCCGAGCTCACGTACGGGCTCCGGGAGACCGTCGGTGACTACACGTGCGCGTCGGGGACCGACGGCGTGACGTGCACGGACGCCGGCGGGATCGGGTTCCGGCTGGCGCGCGCCCAGTGGAACGCGCTGCCCTGAGACCCGTCCCGCCGTCCCGCGTCACCAGATGCGGACGCGGTCCTCCGGGTCCAGCCACAGGGCGTCGGTCGGCTGCACGTCGAACGCCGTGTAGTACTCGTCGATGTTGCGCACCACGCCGTTGCAGCGGAACTCGTCCGGTGCGTGCGGGTCCACCGCGAGCCGCCGGATGATCTCCTCGTCCCGGCCCTTCGTCCGCCAGGAGTGCGCCCAGCCGATGAACAGGCGCTGGAGCCCGGTGTACCCGTCGAGCACGGGGGCCTCGGAGAGCGGACGGCCGAGCGCGATCTCGTAGGCGCGGACCGCGATGGCCAGGCCGCCGAGGTCGCCGATGTTCTCCCCGATCGTCAGCTCGCCGTTGACGTGGTGGCTGCCGCCGAGCTGGCGCGGCGAGAACTGCGCGTACTGGTCGACCAGCGACTTGGTCCGGCGCTCGAACTCGGCGCGGTCCTCGGCCGTCCACCAGTCGACCAGCCGGCCGTCGCCGTCGTACTTCGACCCCTGGTCGTCGAACCCGTGGCCGATCTCGTGGCCGATGACGGCGCCGATGCCGCCGTAGTTCACCGCGTCGTCCGCGTCGGCGTCGAAGAACGGCGGCTGCAGGATGGCGGCCGGGAAGACGATCTCGTTCATGCCGGGGTTGTAGTACGCGTTGACGGTCTGCGGCGTCATGAACCACTCGTCGCGGTCGATCGGCCGGCCGATCTTGTGCAGCTCGCGGTCGAGCTCGAACGCGTGGGACCGCCGCACGTTGCCCAGCAGGTCGTCGGCGCGCACCTCGAGCGCGGAGTAGTCGCGCCACCGCACGGGGTACCCGATCTTCGGTGTGAACTTCTCGAGCTTCTCCAGCGCGCGACGGCGGGTGTCCTCACCCATCCACTCGAGCGACGTGATCGACTCCCGGTAGGCCTCGACGAGGTGCGCCACGAGCGTGTCCATGCGCTCCTTGTGCGACGGCGGGAAGTGGCGCTCGACGTAGACCTTCCCGACGGCCTCCCCGAGTGCGCCCTGCACCAGGGAGACGCCCCGCTTCCAGCGCTCGCGGACCTGCGGCGAGCCGGACAGCGTGCGGCCGTAGAAGTCGAAGTTGGCCTCGACCAGCTCGTCCGTCAGGTACGCGGCGCGCGCCGACACCGCGTGGTACGTGGCCCAGGCCTTCCAGTCGGCCAGCGGCACCTCGGCCCACAGGCTCGCGAAGCCCTCGGCGAACGACGGCTCGCGCACCACCAGCCGGTCGAGCGCGTCCTGCGGCGCACCGAGGGCCGCCACCCACGCGCGCCAGTCGAACGTCGGGGCGCGCTCGGCGAGCTCGGCCAGCGTGAGCGCGTTGTACGTCAGCTCGGCGTCGCGGTCCTTGACGACGTCCCAGTGGTGGCCCGCCAGCCGCGACTCGAGCGCGACGACGCGCGCCGCGAGGTCCTCGGGGTCGCCGGCCGCGACGACCTCGGACACCGGCGCCGCGAGCCGCAGCATGCGGGCGACGTGCGGCAGGTACTTCTCGCGCACCGCGGCGTGCTGCTCCTCGCGGTAGTACGCCTCGTCGGGCAGGCCGAGACCGCCCTGCACCAGGTGGACGACGTACGTGTCGGGGTCCTTGGCGTCGTTGTCCACGTACAGGTCGACGGCCGACACGGCGCCCGTGCGCTGCAGCGTGCCCAGCGCCACCGTCAGGTCGGCAGGCGTCGTCGCGCCGTCGACGAGGGCGAGGTCCTCCCGCAGCGGCTCGACGCCCGCGGCGGACACCGCGTCGGTGTCCATGAAGCTCGCGTACAGCGCGCCGATCTTGGCCTCGACACCCGTGGCGTCGCCCTCGCCGGCAGCGGCGGCCGCGTCGGTGATGATGGCCAGCACCTGGCGCTCGGCCTCGTCGTACAGCGCTCGGAACGGGCCGTCCATCGCACGGTCGGGCGGGATCTCGTACGACGCGATCCACCGTCCGTTGACGAAGGCGTCGAGGTCGTCCTGGGGTCGGGCGGCCGGGTCGAGGTCGTCCAGGGGGATTCCGCTGCGCGTCATGGCGACAGCCTACGAACTGCCGGTGACATCCGGGGGCCCGGCCTGCGGCAGGATGTGCACATGCGCATCCACGTCGCCGCCGACCATGCCGGGTACGAGCTGAAGGTCGCGCTCGTCGAGCACCTGCGTGCCGCCGACCACGAGGTCGTCGACCACGGTGCCTTCGAGTACGACGACCAGGACGACTACCCGGCGTTCTGCTTCTCCGCCGGCGAGGCCGTCGTCGCCGACCCCGGCTCGCTGGGCGTCGTCATCGGCGGCTCGGGCAACGGCGAGCAGATCGCCGCGAACAAGGTGACCGGCGTGCGCGCGGCGCTCGCGTGGAACCTGGACACCGCGCGCCTGGGCCGCCAGCACAACGACGCCAACGTCGTCGCGATCGGCGCGCGGCAGCACTCGGTCGACGAGGCGCTCGAGCTGGTCGACGCGTTCGTCGCCGAGCCCTTCAGCGGCAACCCGCGCCACGCCCGCCGGATCGAGCAGCTCGCCGCCTACGAGGCCGCGCGCGCCTGAGCGCGTCCGGGTGGCGGCGTCCGGTACGCCGCCACCCGACCCCGCCCGCGGACCTCAGAAGATCCAGGGGCAGACGGGGGCCAGCGGCGAACCGAACGTCGTCGTGAGCCGGGCCAGGTCACGGTCCTCGCCGAGCACGAGCCCCGCCGTGCCCAGCGCCGTCGCCGAGCGGCCGCCGAGGTACAGCGCACCGAGCTCGCGCACGTCGAGGCGGACCTCGGCCTCGGCGTCGGTCCGGGTGACCTCGGCGTCGCCCGCGGCGTCCACGACGAGCCGCCACCGGCCCGCGTTCGCGGGCAGCAGCGTGTCGGTGACCTCGAGGACCACGTCGGCGGGCCCGGCGTACGTGCGGGCGGCGAGGGCCGTCGGCAGGTCGAGCAGACGGACCCACATGTTGTCGTTGAGGCGGCGCCGCGTCGGGCGGGTGTCGACGAGCAGCTGGAGCAGCGGGTCGTCGACGGGGAGCAGGGGCGTCTCGACGGTGGCGGTCAGGTCGAGGTCCAGCAGGAAGGACCACAGCCGGTGCGTCGCGGCCGCGTCCACCGCGGAGGCCTGACGGACCTTCACGGTGAAGTCCGGTCCGCCCTCGCCCCAGGAGTCCTTGCGCGCGAGCACCGCCAGGCCGCGGACGTCGTCGCCGGCGCGGACGGTCGCCAGCAGCAGGGGCTCGAAGCCGTGCCGCCAGCTGGGCGGGTCACCCACGCTGCGCGCCTGCAGCGCGGGCGTCGCCCGCGGCATCCACCCGGGCCGACCACGCCCCGCCTGCACGTGCAGCTCCTCGACGAGCCCCGCGTGCTGCGCCGGGTCGACGCGCTCGAGCCGCACCGTGAGGTCCTGCGAGCCGGCGACGGGGCGAAGCGCGGCACCGCGCGGCAGGGTCAGCCGCACGTCGTCGGCCGCGCTGCCGTAGCCGAACCGCCCGTAGATCGACGACTCGGCGGCGAAGAGCGCGGAGACCGGCTCACCGCGCTCGAGCGACCGCTCGACGTGGGTGCTGATCATCGACCGCAGCAGGCCCCGGCGGCGGTGGTCGGGGCGGACCGCGACCCACGTGAGGCCCGAGCACGCGACCTGCCCGCCCGGGACCGGCATCGCGAACTCGTAGGAGCCGTGCACGGCCGCGTACTGGCCGTCCGGGCCCTCGACGGCCATGAGGCGGTCGAGCGGGATCGGGAAGGGCAGGAGCCGCTCGACCTCCGGATCCGGGGAGGTCGCGAACGCGAGCTGGTCGACGGTGCGGAACTCGTCGACGCGCTCGGGCGGGACGACGGCGGTGCGGTACCCGGCAGGCAGCGTGGTCATCGGGTCATCCTGCCGCTGCGGCGTGCGGCGACGCACGGCCTTTCCCCGGTTCGCCGGACCGGACCTCTAGGCTCGGACCGTGACCAGCTCCCGGCCCGGCGCCCCCACGGGGTGGGTGTCGCGGGTGCTGGCGGGCTGGGCCGTCGGGCCGCAGCCGCTCGTCGGGATCGCGCTCTGCCTGCTCGCGGTGGTCTACGCCGGCGCGGTGCACTGGCGCCCCGAGTGGTTCGCGGCCTCCGGGCTGCTCCTGGTGCTGCTCGTCGGCGCGTTCGTCCTGCGGTGGCGGTGGCTGCTGGTGCTCGTCTCGTTCGTCGTGCTGCTCACGGCGGGGCTCGCGGTCGCCGCCGTCGTGAACGCCGGCGAGATCGCGGTGCTGGTGCTCGCCTGCGGTGCCGTGGTCACCTTCGGCGTCGAGCGGGAACGGCTCGGCCTGCAGGGCGCCCCGGGTGCGCTCATGCTCGTGGACCTGCGCGACCGGCTCGCGGCCGGCGGCCGGCTGCCGGACCTGCCCGCCGTGTGGCAGGTGGACGCCGAGGTGCGCTCGGCGCACGCCGCGGCCTTCTCGGGCGACTTCGTCGTCGCGCACCGGGCCGGGTCCTCGTTCGAGGTGGTGCTCGTGGACGTGTCCGGCAAGGGCCAGGCCGCCGGGGTGCGCGCCCTGCAGCTGCAGGGGGCGCTCGGTGGGCTGCTCGGTGCGCTCCCGTTCGAGAGCTTCCTGCCGGCGGCCAACCGGTACCTGCTGAGCCAGGGGTGGGACGAGGGGTTCGCGACGGCCGCGCACCTGACGATCGACCTGACGACGGGCGCGTTCCGCGTCGCGATCGCCGGGCACCCGCCGCCGGCGCTGCTGCACGCGGGCTCGGGGCGCATCGAGGTCCTCGACCCCCCGGGCGGCATCGCGCTCGGTGTGGTCGACGACATGACCCCCGGGGTCCTCGGCGGCGTCCTGCTCGCCGGCGACGCGGTCGTCCTGTACACCGACGGCCTCGTGGAGGCGCCCGGGCGTGACGTCGACCAGGGCATCGACCGGCTGCTCGGGGTCGTCGAGACGATGGTCGCCGCACGGCCCGGCAGCGCCCACGAGGTCCTCGCGGGTGTGCGGGCGGCGGAGGACGACGACCGTGCGGTCGTCGTCGTGCGGCGGCGCTGACGGTGCCGGACGAGCGGACGGACTACGTCGACGAGGTGCACGACCTCGTCGCCCGGATCCCCGCCGGCAGGGTCATGACGTACGGGCTCATCGCGGAGGTGCTCGTCGACCGTGCGGCCGCCGTCGGCCGCCCACCGCGCGGTGGACCGCGTCAGGTCGGACGCGCGATGGCCCACGGCGGTGACGTGCCGTGGTGGCGCGTCGTCACCGCCGCGGGCCGCCCGCCCGCGTGCCACGAGGGCCGCGCGCTCGCCCACCTGCGGGCCGAGGGCACGCCGCTGACCGACGACGGCGAGCGCGTGCGGGTGCGCGAGGCGGTCTGGTTCCCCGAGGACTGAGCAGCCGGCGCCACGCTCAGCCGAGCGCGCGCCGTGACGAGATGACCCCCGTGTCGAACCCGGCCAGGTGCAGGCCGCCGTGGAACCGCGCGTGCTCGATCTTCACGCAGCGGTCCATGACGACGTCGAGGCCCCCGGCTTCCCCGCGCCGCGCGACGTCCTCGTGCCAGGACCCGAGCTGCAGCCACAGGGTCCTCGCGCCCACCGCGAGCGTCTCGTCGAGCACGGTCGGCAGGTCGTCGTGGCGGCGGAACACGTCGACGAGGTCCGGGACGACCGGCAGCGCGTCGAGCGACGGGTAGACGGGCCGGCCGAGGATCTCGTCGGCGCGCGGGTTGACGAAGTACACGTCGTACGGCGAGCTGGACAGCAGGTACGTCGCCACGAAGTACGACGCGCGGGCCGGGTTGCTCGACGCCCCGACGATCGCGATCGAGCGCGTCGCGCGCAGGATCGACAGCCGCTCCGGGGCGCTCGGCCCCTGCCAGGTGCGTGCGCTCATCGGGCGTCCTCTCGTGTCGTGCCGGTGGCGGCGGTCAGCGCCTGGTCGAGGTCCCACAGGATGTCGGCGGCGTCCTCGATGCCGACGCTGATGCGCACCAGGTCCTCGGGCACGCCCGCGGCGGCGAGCTGCTCCGCGGACAGCTGCTGGTGCGTCGTCGAACCGGGGTGGATGACGAGCGTGCGGGCGTCACCGACGTTGGCCAGGTGGCTCGCGAGTTGCAGCGACTCGATGAAGTGGCGCCCGATCTCGCGTCCCGTGAGCTCCGGGGTGGCGGCGAGCCGGAACGCCATGACCGACCCGGGCCCCAGCGGCAGGTACCGCAGGGCGCGTTCGTGGTGGGGGTGCGACTCGAGGCCCGCCCAGAGCACCGACGCGATCCGCGGGTCCGACTCCAGCCACGTCGCGACCTCGCGCGCGTTGGCGAGGTGCGCGTCGATGCGCTGCGGCAGCGTCTCGACGCCCTGCAGCAGCTGGAACGCCGACTGCGGGGACAGGGCCGGGCCGATGTCGCGCAGCTGCTCGGAGCGCAGCTTGGTGAGGAACCCGTACTCGCCGAAGTTCTCCCACCAGCGCACGCCGCCGTACGACGCGACGGGCTCGGTCATCGTGGGGAAGCGCCCGTTGCCCCAGTCGAACCGGCCGGACTCCACGATCACGCCGCCGAGCGTGGTGCCGTGCCCGCCGAGGAACTTGGTCGCGGAGTGGATCACGATGTCCGCGCCGTGCTCGATGGGCCGCACCAGGTACGGGGTGGACAGCGTCGAGTCGACCACGAGCGGCACGCCGGCGGCGTGCGCGACCTCGGCCAGCCCCGCGAGGTCGGCGATCTCGCCGGACGGGTTGGCGATCACCTCGGTGTAGACGGCCTTCGTCTCCGGACGGATCGCCGCGGCGTAGTCGGCGGGGTCGGTGCCGGGGACGAACGTCGTCTCGACACCGAACCGGCGCAGCGTGACGTCGAGCTGCGTGACCGTGCCGCCGTACAGCTGGGCCGAGGCGACGATGTGGTCGCCCGCGCCGGCCAGCGCGGCGAACACGAGGAACTCGGCGGCCATGCCGGACGCGGTGGCGACCGCACCGATGCCGCCCTCGAGCGACGCGATGCGCTCCTCGAACGCCGCCACGGTGGGGTTGCCGATCCGGGAGTAGATGTTGCCGTACTTCTGCAGCGCGAACAGGTTCGCGGCGTCGGTGGTGTCGTCGAAGACGAACGACGTCGTCTGGTAGATCGGCACGGCGCGTGCGCCCGTGGTGGCGTCGGGGATGCCGCCGGCGTGCAGGGCGCGGGTGCGGAAGCCGAAGCGGTGCTCGCTCACGGTGCTCCTGTCGGGGAGGGGACGGGGGACGGGTGCGGCGCCGGGACGCCGGGGTGGTCAGCGGGGCAGGCCCGCGGCGACCAGCGTGCCGATCTGGTCGACCGCCCACGGGTTCTGCAGAGAGGTCGTGTCGCCGAGCGTCGTGCCCTCGACGAGCTGCGCGAGCAGCCTGCGCATGATCTTGCCCGAGCGGGTCTTGGGGACCTCGGGGACGACCAGCACGTGGCGCGGCCGCGCGACGGGGCCGATCTCGCGTGCCACGTGCGCCCGCAGGTCCTCGCGCAGGCGATGCGTCGCGGCCAGCCACGCCTCGACGTCCTCGACCGGCCCGGGCGGCGTGCTGGGGACGACGAACGCCGCGATGCTCTGGCCGGTCACCGGGTCCGTGACGCCCGCCACGCCGGCCTCGCCCACGGCGGGGTGCGCGACGAGCGCCGACTCGACCTCGATGGTCGACAGGCGGTGCCCGGAGACGTTGATGACGTCGTCGATGCGGCCCAGGAGCCAGATGTCCCGGTCCTCGTCGTACGACGCGCCGTCGCCCGCGAGGAAGTACCCGCCGTGCGGGCCGTGGCCGGCGAACCGCCGCCAGTACGCCTCCAGGTACCGCTGCGGGTCGCGCCACACGGTGCGCGCCATGCCCGGCCACGGGCGCTCGACGACCAGGAAGCCGCCCTGTCCGGGCAGCACCTCGACGCCGTCCTCGCCCACGACCTTGGCCGCGATCCCCGGCAGCGGACGCGTCGCCGAGCCCGGCTTGAGGGTCGTGACCCCCGGGACGGGCGCGATCATCGCCGCGCCGGTCTCCGACTGCCACCACGTGTCGACGATCGGCACCTCGTCGCGGCCGAACGTGCGGCGGAACCACACCCACGCCTCGGGGTTGATGGCCTCGCCGACCGTCCCGAGCAGCCGGATGCTCGACAGGTCGTGCCCGCCGGGCAGCGCGTCGCCGAACCACGTCATGAACGTCCGGATGAGCGTGGGGGCCGTGTAGTAGGTGGTGACGCCGTAGCGCTCGATCACCTCGAGGTGGCGCTCGCGGTGCGGCGTGTCGGGCGTGCCCTCGTAGATCACCTGCGTGAGGCCGTTGGCCAGCGGGCCGTAGATCTCGTACGTGTGCGCCGTGACCCACGCGAGGTCCGCGGTGCACCAGTGCACGTCGTCGTCCTTGGCGTCGAAGACCGCCCAGTGGGACCACGCGGCGTGCGTGAGGTACCCGCCGGACGTGTGCACGAGCCCCTTGGGCCTGCCCGTCGTGCCGGAGGTGTAGATGACGAACAGCGGGTGCTCGGCGTCGAACGCCCGCGCCTCGTGGACGTCGGGCTGCCGGTCGACGACCTCGTGCCACCAGACGTCGCGCCCCGGCGTCCACGCGACGTCCTGGCCGGTGCGACGCACGACGAGCACGTGCTCGACGTGGTCGAGCCCCGCGACGGCCTCGTCGGCCGCCGACTTGACCTCGACGGCCTGCCCGCGGCGGAACTGGCCGTCGCTCGTCACCAGCACCTTGGCCTGCGTGTCCTCGACACGGAACCGCACGGCCTCGCCCGAGAACCCGCCGAAGACCAGCGAGTGCACGGCGCCGATGCGCGCGATCGCGAGCGTCACGACGACGGTCTCCGCGATCACCGGCAGGTACACGACCACGCGGTCGCCAGGCCCCACGCCGAGCTCGGTGAGCGCGTGCGCGGCCTGCGCGACCTCGCGCTGCAGCTGCGCGTAGGTGATCGAGCGGCGGTCGCCGCGCTCGCCCTCGACGTGCAGCGCGACCTTGCCGCCGCGACCCGCCGCGACGTGCCGGTCCACGCAGTTCACGGCGACGTTGAGCCGCCCGCCGACGAACCAGCGGGCCTCGGGGACGGTGAGCTCGTCGGCCTCGCCCCCCGCGACGGGGACGGGCGGGGACCACGTGTGCGCGGTATGCCAGGGCGTGTCCCACTGCAGGCGGCGCGCGGCCTCCTCCCAGAACGCGACGGGGTCGGCCTCGGCGCGGGCCCAGTCCTCGGGCCGGACGTTGGACGTCGCGGCCAGGTGCGCCGGCGCGGGGTAGGTGCGCGTCTCGGTCTGCAGCGCGGTCAGGGTGGTCACGCGAACCTCCGCAGGAGCTGCTTCTCGACGATCGCGACGATGGAGTCGGTGAGCTTGCCGATGAGCGCGAGCAGCACGATGGCGAGCAGGATCCGGTCGACCCGGCCGTTGTTCTGGGAGTCGATCAGCAGGAAGCCCAGCCCCATGGACGACGCGATGAGCTCGGCGGCGACCAGGAACAGCCACGCCTGCGCGAGGCCGAGGCGTAGGCCGGACATGACGGCGGGGAGCACTGCGGGCAGCTGCACGGACTGGAACAGCCGCACGCCGCGCAGCCCGAAGGCGCGACCGGCCTCCACGAGCTGGGGGTCGACGTGCCTCAGCGCGGCCGCGACGGTCGTGTAGACCGGGAAGAACGCGCCGATCGCGATGAGCGTGATCTTCGACTCCTCGCCGATCTTCAGCCACAGGATCAGCAGCGGGATCCACGCGAGCGACGGGACCGCGCGGACGGCGGCGAGCGTCGGTGCGAGCAGCACGTCACCGGCCCGCGACAGGCCGACGAACGCGGCGACGACCAGCGCGACCGCGGCGCCTATCGCGAAGCCGACGAACACGCGCTGGACGGAGATGGCGACGTGCGTCTGCAGGTCGCCGCGCTGCCAGAGGTCCACGGCTGCGTTCCACACCGACGCGGGGCTGGGCAGCTGGTACGGCGCCACGAGGCCGCTGGTCGTGACGTACTGCCACACGGCGAGCACGAGCAGCGGGAGCAGCGCGCCGCCGACGACGCGTGTGCCGCGCCGCGACCAGAACGACGCCGACGTCGGCCGTGCGGGCCCGCTGTCGTGCGGGTTGAGCGCTCGCAGCGGGCGCCCCTCGGTGTCGGTGACGGGTCCGGTGCCGGGAGTGCCGAGCACGGTCATGGAGCGCTCCTGGGGGAGAGGAGGAGGAAGGGTGGGGCGGTGCCCCGCCACGTCGCCGCGGCGGGGCACCGGTGCGTCAGTCCGCGAGGTTCGCGGCGTCGGCCTTCTCGGCGAACGCCGGCTCGAACAGCTCGTCGAGCGCCTTGTCGATCGTGGCCTGGTCCGCGACGTCACCGGACTCGACGAAGATCGGCCCGACGACCTCGAGCACCTTGCGCTGCGCGTCACCGGGCACCGGGTCGACGCCGAGGTTGGTGCGCTCGACGATGACCTTCTCGGCCACGGCCGGGTCGATCCCGGCGACCTCCGCGAGGATCGCGACGACCTCCTCCGGGTTCTCCTGCGCCCACGCGCGCGCCTTCTCGTAGGCGTCGACGACGACCTGCGCGAGGTCGGGGCTCTCGGTGAGGAAGTCCTCGGTGGCGTTGAGGAACCCGTACGTGTTGAAGTCGATGTTGCGGTAGATCAGCTTCGTGCCCGACTCCGCCTCGCTCGCGGCCATGATCGGGTCCAGGCCGGACCACGCGGCGACCGAGCCCTGCTCGAGGGCCGTCCGGCCGTCGGCGTGCTGCAGGTTCTGCACCTCGACCTGGTCGAGCGGCACACCGGCCTCCTCGAGCGTCTGCAGGAGGAAGAAGTAGGGGTCGGTGCCCTTGGTTGCGGCCACGGACTTCCCCGCCAGGTCGGCCACCGACGTGACGTCCGAGCCCGCGGGCACGACGATCGCGGCCCACTCGGGCTGCGAGTAGATGCCGATGGTGCGGATGGGCGAGCCGTTGGAGCGGGCGAGCAGCGCCGCCGAGCCGGCGGTCGAGCCCACGTCCACGGCGCCGGCGCGCAGGGCCTCGTTGGCCTTGTTGGAGCCGGCCGACTGCAGCCAGTTCACGGTGACGTCGTCGCCGAGCGTCTCCTCGAGCCAGCCCTGGTCCTTGATGACCAGGCTCAGGGGGTTGTAGGTCGCGAAGTCGATGTCGAGCGTGTCGGCGCTCCACCCGGCGTCGGCGGCGCCGGACGGCGCGGCGGCCTCCGGCTCGGCGTTCTCACCGGCGACGCAGCCGGTCAGCGCCAGGGTGGTCACGAGGGCCAGTGCGGTGGCGGAGACGGCGGTACGGATGGTCATCGTCGGTTCTCTCATCTCGGGGGAGGGGCCGGTCGGCCCGGGTGGGGCCGGCGCGGGGGCGCGCCGGTGGGCAGGGCAGGATCAGATGGAGTGGTGGAGGTCAGGGTCGAGCGGCGCGGGGTGGTGCGTGGCGACGCCGAGGCCCTCGAGCAGCTCGGCCCGCAGCTCCGCGAGCTGGTGGTCCGCGCGGTCCCGCGGGCGGGCGCCCGGCACGTCGATGACGCGCGCGACGGTCGGCGTGCCCTCGGGGCAGCGCGCGAGGTTGCGCAGCAGCAGCACGCGGTCGGCGAGGTAGAGCGCCTCCTCGACGTCGTGCGTCACCAGCAGCACGGTCGTCGGCTCGGCGGCGTGGACGTCGAGCAGCAGGTCCTGCATGCGCAGGCGCGTCAGGGCGTCCAGGGCGCCGAACGGCTCGTCGAGCAGGAGCACGCCGGGGTTGCGGGCGAGGGCCCGGGCGAGCGACGCCCGCTGCGCCATGCCGCCGGAGACCTGGCGGGGCCGCAGGCCGGCGGACTCCTCGAGGCCGACGAGCCGCAGCAGCTCGGCGACGCGTGCGCGGCCGGTCTGCGTGTCGGTGCCGCGTGGCAGGCCGAGCGCGACGTTGCCGGTCAGCGTGCGCCAGGGCAGCAGGCGCGGCTCCTGGAAGGCGACCGCGGTGCGGCGGTCGACACCGGCCAGCGGTGTGCCGTCGAGCAGGATGCGTCCGGAGTCGGGGGTGTCGAGGCCGCTGACCTGCCGCAGCAGGGTCGACTTGCCGCAGCCGGACGGGCCGACGAGCGCGACGATCTCGCCGGCGCGCAGCTCGAGGTCGACGGCGTGCAGGACGGTGCGCGTCCCCGACGGTGTGGGGAACGTGCGGCGCACGGCGTCGAGCGTCACGGTGTGCGCGCGGCGCTCGGCGGCGGAGGTCAGGCTCATGGGGGACGTCCGTGGGGTTCGGGCGCGGGCGTCCGGCGGGGGCCGGGCGGCCACGAGGGCGGGCACCGGCGGGGCGACCCGGGAGGGTCGGCGGGTTGCTGGGGTCAGCAGGTGCCGGTGCGGGGCTGCATGGGGCAGCACGGGCAACAGCGGCACATGAGGGAGGGGGTGACGCGGGCGGAGCGGGCGACGATCATCGCGGGCCTCCTGCCGGCGTCGGGGCGATCACCGGGCGATTCTCACGATGTGAGACTCGGTGACCACGTTTCGAGCAGACTGTAGCGGCACGCGCCGCCCCGCGGCAACGCTCGCCACCTGGCGGTCACCCGGCGGGCTGGATCTCCTGCGCGATCCACGCGGCGTAGCCCTCGCGTCCGCCGCCCTGACGCAGGTGGATGCCGTCGTCGTAGAACCACGAGAGGTTGGCCTCGCCGTTCGACTTCCAGTCGAGCAGGCGCGCGTGCGGGTAGTCGGGCACCACGCGCGCGAACAGCTCGTTGTCGTACTGCTCCCACGGCCGCGGGACGCGCACGTTGACGACGAACACGCGGTGGCCGGCCGTTCCCTCGAGCAGGCGCCGCAGGTCCTCCTCCGCCACCGGCCCGTTGGTGCCGCCGTGCACCACGACGGTGTGGCCGAGCGACCCCGCCGCCCTCGCGCCCAGCACGAGGTCGACCATCTCGCCGAACTGCCGCGACACGACCGCGTCCACCGCGACGCCGTGTGCGGCCAGGTCCGCCGCGGCGCCGAGCATGACGGAGTCCCCGAAGGCGGTGACCGTGCCGACCTCCTCGACCGGCGCCGGGTCGGGCGTGGGTGCGGCGCTCGGTGCTCGGTCCTGCTCCGGGACGACGGAGCCGATCACGTCGGGCACTGCCGAGGCGCTCGCACCCGGGGCGTCCGCCGCCGGGGTCCGGACCACCCCCACCGCGAGTGCGACCACCGTCGCGACGACCGCGGTGGTCACCGTGCCGGTGACCACCGCGCGCCTGAGCCGCCCGGGTCCCGGCGTCCGCAGGCGGCCTACCACGCGCCGCAGGGCGCCGCGCCGGACCGGCGTCTCGACCCACCGGTACGACGCCTCGGCCAGCAGCAGCGTCAGCCCCACACGTACGAGCGGCGCGGCCCAGTCCGGCAGCGTGACGTCCTGGTCGGGGCGCGTCAGCATCAGCACGGGCCAGTGCCACAGGTAGATCCCGTACGAGCGCTCGCCCAGCCACCGCAGCGGCTGCCGTGCGAGCGCCCGCCCCAGCAGCCCCGCGGGGTCGGAGGCGGCGCCGACCAGCACCATGGTCAGTCCCGCGAACGCCAGAAACCCGCCCCGGTACAGGCCCACGGAGTACTCGTCGACCAGCGCGACGCAGGCGACCACCCCTGCGAGCGCCACGACGCCGAGCACGTCGGCGATCCCCGCCTCGAACCGTCGGACCGCGTCACCGCGCTCGGTGACCCACGACCCGGCGGCCCGCCAGGTGCGCCACGGCTGCCAGACGGTCGCCGCGGCCACGCCCAGCAGCAGACCCATGGCGTGCGTGTCCGTGCCGACGTACACGCGCGTGGGGTCCTGCGGCACCGGCATGCCGGCACGCGTCGCCAGGACGCCCATCGCGACGGTCGACGCGACGGCCAGGGCGGCGGCGACCTGCCCGACGCGGGCCCGGCCCGCGCGCAGCGCGAGCAGTGCCACGAGCGGGACGACGAGGTAGAACTGCGCCTCCACGGCCAGCGACCACAGGTGCTGCAGCAGCGGTGGGCGCCCCGTCAGCTCGAAGTACGAACGGTCGGCGACCACCTGCCACCAGTTGGACGTGTACGTCAGCGCCGCGAGGAGGTCCCCACGCAGTGACGTGAGCGCGTCACGCGCGACGAGCCCGGCGGCCGCCGTGCCGGCGAGCACCACGAGCAGGGCGGGGACGAGCCGGCGCACGCGCCGCGCGAGGAACCGCCCGGTGCGAAAGCGCCCCGTCGCCTCGACCTCGTCCAGCACGAGGGTCGCGACGAGGTAGCCGGACAGCACGAAGAAGACGTCGACACCGAGGAACCCGCCGCGGGCCCACGGGACGCGCAGGTGGTACAGCAGCACCGCGAGGACGGCGAGCGCCCGGACGCCGTCGAGGCCCCGCAGGTGGGGGAGCCGGCCGGCAGGGGGCGGTGCGTCTGCGGAGGGGGTCGCCGGACGCGTCGCGACGTGCTCGACGACTGCCACTGCGACCCCTTGCGGACGTGCCCTGCGCGATCCGACGTGCCCCCGGCCGGCGCGTCGTCCGACTCAGGCTAGGCCGGTTCCGAGGCGGGACGGTCCGTGGGTCCGTCGTCGTGACCAGCATCACGCCACAGGGCCGCGATCCGGGCCAGGGCGCGCGGGTCGGCCTGGGCGAGCACGGTCGTGACGGCCGTGGCGCGCCACACGGGGAGCTGGGCGCGCACGTCGTCCTCGGTGCCCACGAGCGCGATGTCGCGCACCAGCTCGGTCGGCACCGCCGCGGCCGCCCGCGCCCGGTCCCCGGCGAGGTAGTGCGCCTGGATCTCGTCGCACGCCTCGGTGTAGCCGAGCCGGTCGAGGACGTCGCGGTGGAAGTTGGCGCCCTTGGCGCCCATCCCGCCGGCGTAGAGCGCGATGAAGGGGCGCACCACGTCGGCGGCCTGCTCGACGTCCTCGCCGAGGACCACGGGCACCGTGGCGACGACCTCGAACTCCTCGGGCGGCCGGCGGTCCGGGGAGCGACGCGCGAACCCCTCGGCGAGCAGCTCGCGGTACGTGGCGTCCATGCGGGGGGAGTAGAACAGCGGGAGCCAGCCGTCGGCGATCTCGGCGGTCATCGCGATGTTGCGCGGTCCCTCGGCGGCCAGGTGGATCGGCAGGTCGGCGCGCAGCGGGTGGACGGTCGAGCGCAGCGCCTTGCCCAGGCCGGCGCCCTCGTCGGCGGGCAGGGGCAGGCGGTAGAAGGTGCCGTCGTACGTCACCGGCGCCTCGCGCGCGAGGACCTGTCGCACGACGTCGACGTATTCGCGCGTGCGAGCGAGCGGCCGCGGGTAGGGCTGCCCGTACCAGCCCTCGACGACCTGCGGCCCGGACGCCCCGAGGCCGAGGACGAAACGTCCGCCCGACAGGTGGTCGAGCGTGAGTGCCGCCATCGCGGCCGCCGTCGGGGTGCGCGCCGAGATCTGCGCGATAGCGGTGCCCAGGCGCACGCGGCGCGTGCCGGCACCCCACCACGCGAGCGGCGTGAGCGCGTCGGAGCCGTACGCCTCGGCCGTCCAGACGGAGTCGAGGCCGAGCTCGTCGGCCGCACGGACCGCCTGCGCCGCGCCCGGCGGGGGACCCGCCGACCAGTAGCCCGTGTGGTACCCGAGGCGCATGCGGTGCTCCTTCTCGTCGCCGTCGACGTGCGCCCGCCCGGGCGCCCGGGCGACGTTACCGGGCGGTCGTCGTACCGCGCGCCCGGTCCGCGAGGGTGTTGAGGAGCGCGGCCGCCGTCGCCGCGTCGTCGACCGTCACGACCGTGACGCGCCCGCCCGTCCGCTCCACCTGGATCGCCTCGCCCTTGCGCAGCACGAACCCGGCCCGCCCGCCGGCACCCACGCGGTAGCCCCAGCCACCGAACTCGCCGAACGGGTCGACCTGCGTGGCGCGCGCGGCGACGACCTCGTCGAGGGGGACGCGGACGGCCGGCCACCCCAAGGGCGAGCGGGCGACCAGCCCGCGGTCGTCGACGCTCACGTGCAGCGCCAGCGTGGAGACCAGCAGCAGCGCGATCCCTGCCCCGACGAGCAGCATCGCGGGCGTCCGGAGCACGAGTGCCAGCACGACGTTGACGAGCACCGCCACGGCACCGACCCACGCGCCGGCCTGGCTGGTGACCGATCGGCTCCAGGCGGCGGGCTCGTCGGGTGCGAGCGCCGTGCGGGGCGCGGACGGGTCGACCGGCGCGTCGCTCGGGATCGGCCGGCCGCGCGGCACGACCAGCGCGGCGAGGACGCCGGCGACGATCCCGCCGCCGAACGCCCACACGGTGACGTGCCCGATCCCCGGCGCGTCGGCCGCGTCGGCGAGGTCCAGCTGCACGGACAGCGACCCGAGCACCACGACGGATACCAGCACCGCCAGACCGGTCGCGAACCCTGCGGAGAGCCGGCGGACGGAGTCGTCCCGTCCCGTCCAGAACGCGAGGGCCCACATGCCGAGCGCGAAGAGCGGCACGAACAGCAGGGGGATCGCGACGGCGTCCTTGAGCGAGCCGAAGCCGTCCGGGCGCATCGCGGCGTCCCAGTGCACCGCGAGCGGGTCGGGCAGGCGGGGCGTCCACGATAGCGCGACGCCGACCGTCACCGCGAGCACCAGGAGGGGCGCGACCAGGGTCGTCACCGTGGTCGCGAGCCGGTGCGGGGGGGTCGGGCGGGGCGCGGTCATCGCAGAGGTCTCCTCGCCGAGGGCGGTCACGGTCGCGGGCGCGACGGGAGCACCCTACGTGCGGCCCGCCCCGTCAGATGTAGATGGCGGGGTCGTCGACCTCGACGTCGAACGGGACATCGGTGCCGCGCCGGCGGATCTTGGCGGGCACACCCACGGCGATGGCGCCGGCGGGCACGTCGGTGATGACGACGGCGTTGGCGCCGACCTGCACGTCGTGGCCCAACCACACCGGGCCGAGGATCTTCGCTCCCGCGCCCACCACGACGCGGTCACCGAGCGTGGGGTGCCGCTTGCCGCGCTTCATCGAGCGGCCGCCCAGCGTGGCGCCGTGGAACAGGACCACGTCGTCCCCGACCTCTGCCGTCTCGCCGATCACCACGCCCATGCCGTGGTCGATGAACAGCCGCTGGCCGAGTCGCGCCCCGGGATGGATCTCGACGCCCGTCGCGGCGCGCGCCGCCTGCGAGACGAGCCGGGCCGGCAGCCGCAGGAATGGGACGGCCCACATGTGGTGGGCGAGGCGGTAGACCCAGATCGCGTGCACCCCGGGGTAGGCCAGCGCGACCTCGAGCAGCGAGCGCGCCGCCGGGTCGTGCTGGTGCGCCGCGTCGAGGTCGTCGCGCAGCGTGCGCAGGAAGCGGTGCAGGGGACGCATGGCGGGGCTCCGGGTCACGGGTGGGGTGTCCGCCGGTGGGCGGACGCTGCTAGCCCGGCCGTCGTCGGTGAGGACGACGGCCGGGCTCGGCGCTCAGTCGAGCAGGTCGGCGTAGAGCACCGAGGACAGGTAGCGCTCCCCGAACGACGGGATGATCACGACGATCAGCTTGCCCGCGTTCTCCGGGCGCTGCGCCAGCAGGGTCGCAGCGTGCAGGGCGGCGCCGGACGAGATCCCGACGAGCAGGCCCTCCTCGCGCGCGGCGCGCCGGGCGACCGAGATGGCCGTCTCGGCGTCGACGTCGATGACCTCGTCGTAGACCGTGGTGTCGAGGATCTCGGGCACGAAGTTGGCACCGATGCCCTGGATCTTGTGCGGGCCGGGCGCGCCGCCGTTGAGGATCGGGGACTCGGCCGGCTCGACGGCCACGATCTGGATGCCGGGCTTGCGCTCCTTGAGCACCTGGCCCACACCGGTGATGGTCCCGCCCGTGCCGATGCCCGCGACGAGGATGTCGATCTCGCCGTCGGTGTCCGCCCAGATCTCCTCGGCCGTCGTGCGGCGGTGGATCTCGGGGTTGGCCTCGTTCGCGAACTGCCGGGCGAGGACCGCGCCCGGGCGCTCGGCGACGATCTCGTTGGCACGGTTGACCGCGCCCTTCATGCCCTCGGAGCCGGGGGTGAGGATGAGCTCGGCGCCGAAGGCCCGGAGCAGCGCGCGCCGCTCCTTCGACATCGTCTCCGGCATCGTCAGGACGACCTTGTAGCCGCGGGCCGCGCCGACGAACGCCAGTGCGATGCCGGTGTTGCCGCTCGTGGCCTCGACGATCGTGCCGCCGGGCTGCAGGTCACCGGACTTCTCGGCCGCGTCGATGATCGCGACGCCGATGCGGTCCTTGACCGAGCTGGCGGGGTTGTAGAACTCCAGCTTGCCGACGACCTGGGCGGGCGCGCCGTCGGTGATCTTGTTGATGCGGACGAGGGGGGTGTTGCCGATCAGCGCGGTGGCGTCGTCGTAGATGCGGGCCATGGTTCCTCTTCGGTCGAGCCGTGCCCGTCAGGGCCGGCGGTGCGGGGGATGTGCGAGGGTGCGCCGGGGCGACGCGGGTGGGGCCGGGGGAGGCGCGCCGCAGCGGGTCCTCCGGGGCGAGCGCTGGGCGAGGGTGCACCCCAGGGGTGCGTGCACGTCAGGCGTGCGGGAGCGGCCAGCGCTCTACCGACACCGACAACAGGTGCACGCCACGCAGGCGCGCAGGACGTGGGCAACGGCGGCGGTGTGCACGCGCATCGCTCTCCTCGTCCAGGGGCCGTGGGCCGGCCCGGGGCACGGACGTCGGCCCGTGGTCGAGCCGACGCTAGCGTCAACACGGTAGCGGGCGCAAAGGTTCCCGTGAGACGGCGGTCCCGCGATGCGGACAGCAGGACGTCGCCCCGCCGGACGGCCGACGACGGGTCCACCCGGCGGGGGACGTCAGCGCTGACCTGCCCCGCTACGGTCGTCGACGTGCTCCCGCGTCGTCCCCCGGCCCCGCTCGCCGTCATCGGCCTGGTGGTCGTCCTGAGCCTGTCTGCCTGCGCAGCGCAGGCGGGCGGGGCCGCCCGCGTCGCGGACGACCGCGACACGGGCGCTCGCGACACGGACGCCCGCGGTTCCCGGACGGGCGAGGAGGTGGACTGCGCGCTGATGCTCGACTTCCTCGCGACCACCACCGAGCTGCCCGGGAACGCGCTGTGCCGCCGCACGACCGGGATCGACACGCTCTACGAGGCGCAGACGACGGCGGCCTTCGACGCGGTGGACGCGTGGCTCGCGGACGTGCGGCCCGGAGCGGTGCTGGGGGACACCTGCGCCGGGGTCGTCGACCGGTGCGTGCAGGTGTTCCGCGACCCGGAGGCGCCCGGCGCGTGGCACGTCCTCGATGTGGACGTCACCGGCACCGGGCCGGACGCCGCCGTGCACGTCGCCGCCTTCGACACGTGATGTCGTCGCACACCCGGTGCCGGTCGGCGGGCGGCGCGGGCATCGCGGCGAGGGTGCGCGGGTAGGGTGAGCGCGTGCCCTGGCCGCAGCAGCGACCAGGGTGCACGGGGTGTGGCGCAGGTTGGTAGCGCGTCCGCTTTGGGAGCGGAAGGTCGCCGGTTCGAATCCGACCACCCCGACCCAGCGCGTCCAGGTGGTCGCCGGCACCGGTGCCGCGCGCCGAGGTCAGTCCTCAGTGCCGCACACGCGTGCAGGGACGCGCGCGGGGACGAGGCGCTCGAGCCGGTGGTGGCCGAGCACGTGGCGGCCGTCCGCGTCCCGCCACGACGCCCCCGCATCGGTCAGGATCCGAGAAGCGCCGCCGCCGCCGCGGCTCCTAGCGTCGGAGTCGTCCCCACGAGCACCGGACGACGGGAGAGGGCGATGAGCACGTCGAGCACGCAGTCCACCGAGGGCACGTTCACGGCAGCCGAGCGCGCCGCCATGAAGGAGCGTGCCGCCGAGCTCAAGGCCCAGTCGGTGCGCGGGGGCAAGGCCACCAAGGCGGCCCAGCTCGAGGCGGCCGTCGTCGCCGCGATCGCCGCGATGCCGGACGGGGACCGCGCGATCGCCGAGCGCGTGCACGCCATCGTGCAGGAGGTCGCCCCCCACCTCACGCCGCGCACCTGGTACGGCATGCCCGCGTACGCGAGGGACGGCAAGGTCGTGTGCTTCCTCAAGCCGGCGGACAAGTTCGGATCCCGGTACGCGACGCTCGGGTTCGAGGACCCGGCGGCGCTCGACGACGGCGCGATGTGGCCGACGTCGTACGCGCTGACGTGGATGACCGAGGAGGTGGCGGCGACGATCGCCGGCCTGGTCCGGCGCGCCGCCGGCTGAGGTGCGTTCACCCTCGGAGCGGACGACGGGAATCGAACCCGCGTAGCCAGTTTGGAAGACTGCACTCTGCAGCGCGCTGACCTGGAGTGATGCCCCGTTCCATCGCCAGTCGGGAACTGACTCGGATCCGACGGGCACGCCCACGATCGCTGCGAGTCTGTCGTCGTAGCTGGTCAGGTCGGTGGACTCTGCTCCCCGCTGAGCCGGCACGAGCGATGCGTTGTGGCCCCATCTGCGTCGCCGATCAGGTCGCCAGTACGGGGACGGGAGAGAGGCAAGCGAGCGCGGTGCGATGAGGGCGGCGGCGCTCGACGCGGCGATCCGGGCGCCGCCGCGGTTCCATGACCGTGAGCCGTAAACCGCGAACACGGTCGCGGGCAGGCCGGGCAATGAGGAGGGTGCGCGACTCGTCAAGGGGTTGTTCTCGGCACTGCCACGGGGCTAGTTTCAGACCATGCCGCCGCCCGTTCCGCTCGGGCGGCACACCTCACGTACCGGCTCCTTTGCCGACGTCACGCGACTTGGATTTCGGGACTTCACCGGGTCGACGATCACGGTCGCTGGCGCGGTGACGTAGTGCGCGTGGGCCTACGCCCGGCGCCTCAGATGTGACTGCCGTGATCACCGAGCCAGGGGGCGAGGATGCCGGTCAGCACGGCGACTCCGGGCGTCTTCGTCGAGGAGGTCCCGAGCGGGACCCGTACCCTCACGGGCGTCGCGACGTCGATCACCGCCATGGTCGGACGCACGCGGCGTGGGTCGGTCGACGTGCCGTTGGACTGCGCGAGCTGGCCGGACTTCGAGCGCCGCTGCGGCGGCTTGTGGGCGGAGTCCGAGCTCGGCTATGCCGTCCATCACTTCTTCGTCAACGGTGGAGGTCGCGTCCTCGTCTCACGCGTCGCCGCTGGAGCTGCGACCGCGACCCACGGCCTAGGCGGGGCCGGTGGACTGCGGCTCGCCGCCGCCGACCCCGGCTCCTGGGGCGACCGGCTCCGGGTCAGCGTCGACCACGGTGTCGCCGGCAGTGTCACGGCGGTGTCGGGGCCAGACGCGTTCCACCTCACTGTCGAGGAGATCGACCCGGCGGTGGAGGTCCTTCGAGGCTACGAACAGGCGGTGGTCGCCCGCGAGTTCTTCACGCATGTGTCGGTCGACCCGTTGTCCCCCCGCTACGTCCACACGGTGCTCGCGCAGCAGTCTGCGCTCATCCGTGCCACAGCTGTCCCGGCTGCTCGACCGGCGGCCGGGGCGAGGCTGCCCTTCGGAGGTGGCTCCGACGGCTCCGTCGCGCAGGCCACGGACGCGGCCTTCGAGGCGGCGATCGGCCGGCTCGACCAGGCGGACTTGGTCAACCTGATGAGCGTGCCGCCCATCGCGCGGGACCGGCCGACGAGCGCAGCGACGTGGGCCGCCGCGCTGGCCTTCTGCGAGCGCCGCCGTGCGGTGCTTCTCGTGGACCCGCCTGACAGCTGGACGAGGACGGCGGACGCCGCGGATCTCGTGGGCGGGATGGACGCGTTCCGCAGCAACAACTCGGTGTTCACGTTCCCTCGCGTGATGGCGGCCGATCCGCTGCAGCAGAACGCGAGCCGGCCGTTCGCACCTTCGGGAGCCGTGGCGGGCGTGATCGCCCGGACCGACGCCGCTCGCGGGTTCTGGAAGGCGGCCGCCGGCACCGAGGCCACCCTGCGCGGGCTCGCCGGCCTCGAGCGCACCTTGACCGACGACGACAGCGGCCTGCTCAACCCGCGTGGCGTCAACGCGCTGCGCGAGCTGAGCGTCGTCGGTCCGGTCGTCTGGGGCGCCCGCACCGGTCGGGGTGCCGACGTCATGGCCTCCGAGTGGAAGTACCTCCCGGTACGGCGGACGGCCCTGCACATCGAGGAGTCGCTGGTCCGCGGCCTGCGGTGGGCGGTGTTCGAGCCCAACGACCACGCGCTGTGGGGCCAGCTGCGGGCGTCCGTGACCGGGTTCATGCAGGACCTCTTCCGCAAGGGGGCCTTCTTCGGCACCACGCCGAGCGAGGCGTACCTGGTCCGGTGCGACGCCACGACGACGACCCCTGCGGACGCCGCCGTCGGGGTGGTCAACGTGGTCGTCGGCTTCGCGCCGCTGCGGCCGGCCGAGTTCGTGATCCTTACGTTCCAGCAGATGGCTGGCCAGTCGGCCACCTGAGCCGGACCACCGTCCAGGGTCGTCGTCCTGAAGGGAACAGCGCATGAGCATGCTGACGACGGCCCCGGGCGTCTACACGCTCGAGCTGCCCAGCGGGAGCCGCGCAGTCACCGGGGTGTCGACGTCGGTCACCGCCTTCGTCGGCACCGCGCGTCGGGGCCCGGTCGACGCTGCTACCTCGATCAGCAGCTGGACGCAGTACGAGGCGACGTTCGGGCCGCTGTGGAGCCGGAGCGTCATGGGGCAGGTGGTGCGCCACTTCTTCCTCAACGGTGGGAGCCAGGCGCTCGTCGTCCGGGTGGTCAACGCTGACGCCATGGTGCTGCGCGCCACACCCGCCGCCGAGGGGTTGGCCGGGTTCGACCACCTGGGCGTCACTGTCGCCGACGCCGACGCCGGGGCACGCACGTTCACCCTGACGGTCGCTGCCCAGGACGCGGCCGGCACAGTGCTGACGGACAACGGGAACGACGTCAGCGGAAGTGACACCGTGGACCTCGCCGCCGACCCGTCCGGCACCATCGGTGGCATCGTGGTCGCAGGCACCGCTCTGGTGGAGCTCGTGGGTGACCCGTCGACCGGTGTGCCACCCGAGGGCAGCTACCGCACGACACGGACCGCCGCGGGGGTGCACGTCCTCACGCTGGGTGAGCGGGCCGTCGCCGCCCAGGCAACGATCGGCCTGGGCCTGGTGCTCCGCGCGACGGCGGCGGCACGCGCGCTGCCCGGGTTCGCCCGGTTGCGCGCGGTCGTGTCCTCCTCGGATGCGGCTGCCGGCACCTTCCACCTCGAGCTGGCTGCCGTGGACGGCGGCGACGCGGTCCTGAGCCCCGACGGCAACGAGGCACGGGTGGACATCGTCGGGCTCGACGTGGACGACGACTACGCCGCGACCATCGCAGCGGCGCGCACGGGAACGGGTCTCGCCCTCGCCGAGGTGGTCGGCACCGCTCCCGCCGCGACGCCGCCGAACGGCACGGCGCGCAGCACGAGCGTCGACGACGCCCACGTGCTCACCCTGGCATCGACGGTCCTCGACCTGGAGGCTGCGTCGCCCGGCACCTGGGGCAACGGGCTCCGGGCGCAGGTCGGCTCCGTCGAGGCGGAGCCGGGCACGTTCCACCTCACGCTCACCGAGACCGACGACACGGGCCGGGTCCTGACCTCCGAGGTGCACTACAGCGTGTCGGCGGACCCGCTCGCCCCTCGATGGCTCGGCGGCGTCCTCGCTCGCTCGTCCCAGCTCGCCGTGCTCGTCGCGACACGCGTCGCGACGACGCCGGTGACAGCCGAGGGCGCGGTGCCGCTCGTCGGCGGGCTGGACGGGGGACCGCCGCGACTCACGGAGGACCTGTCGGGGAGCGCCGACGGTCGCACCGGGATGCAGGCACTGCTCGAGGCCGACATCGTCAACCTGCTGTGCGTGCCGCTCGAGTCCTGGTCGACGCAGGACGCCGGTCACCTCGCGCTCTGGTCGCAGGCGGTGGCCCTCGCCGAGCGTCGCCGCGCGTTCCTCCTGCTCGACCCGCCGGTGGAGTGGGCCACCCCGGCGGCGGCCGTGACCGACGCTGCCACGTTCGCGACGCGCAGCGACAACGCCGCGTTGTACTTCCCGCGCGTGCGGGTGCCCGACCCGTTGCAGGAGAGCAGGCTCGCCGAGTTCCCACCCTGCGGCGTGGTGGCCGGCGTGCTCGCGCGGACCGACGCGCAGCGGGGAGTCTGGAAGGCGCCCGCGGGGATCGACGCGACGTTGCGCGGTGTCCCCGAGCTGGCGGTGCGGGTCGGGGACACCGAGCACGGCGAGCTGAACCGGCTGGGCGTCAACGTGCTGCGCGCCTTCCCGGTCTACGGCCGGGTCGTGTGGGGCGCCCGCACCCTCAACGGAGCCGACGTGCAGGCGTCGGACTGGAAGTACGTGCCCGTCCGGCGGCTCGCCCTGTACCTGGAGGAGAGCCTGATGCGCGGCAGCCGGTGGGCCGTCTTCGAGCCGAACGGCCATGCGCTGTGGTCGCAGCTCCGGATGAGCATGGGCTCCTTCATGCACGGGCTGTTCCGTCAGGGGGCGTTCGCGGGTGCGTCGGCGCAGGAGGCGTACCTGGTCAAGTGCGACGACGAGACCACCACCGACGGTGACATCCAGCGCGGTGTCGTCAACGTCCTGATCGGCTTCGCGCCGCTCAGGCCCGCCGAGTTCGTCATCATCAGGCTCCAGCAGCAAGCCGCCCAGGCCGGCCAGTGAGGATCCCATGGTCCAGTTCACCGTCAACACCAACCGATTCGACCCGTACAAGAACTTCAAGTTCCGGGTGAAGTGGGACGGCCGGTACGTGGCCGGAGTGAGCAAGGTCGGTGCGCTCAAGCGCACCACCGAGGTCATCGACGTGCGCGCGGGCGGTGACGTCAGCACAGTCTTCCGCTCACCGGGGCAGTCGAAGTTCGAGGCGGTGACCCTCGAGCGTGGCGTCACCCACGACCGCGAGTTCGAGCAGTGGGCCAACAAGGTGTGGAACTACGAGGCGGCCCTCGGTGCCGAGGTGTCGCTGAAGGACTTCCGCAAGGACATCACCATCGAGATGTACAACGAGGCGGGCCAGCTGGTCATCGCCTACAACCTCTACCGGTGCTGGGTGAGCGAGTACCAGGCCTTCCCCGAGCTGGACGCGAGCGGCAACGCCGTCGCGATCCAGTCCATCAAGCTGGAGAACGAGGGCTGGCTGCGCGACGTCGCCGTGCTCGAACCGACCGAGCCCAGCTTCACGGTCCCGGAGTGACCTGGCGTGACGGCGGGCCTGGCGGGGGAGCAGCTGCTCGCGGTCTGGGAGCAGGGCCGCGGTGTCGACGCGCTCACCCGGGCCCTCCTCGTCTGGTCCGCGGCAGACAGCCTGCCGGTGGAGGACCTGGCGGCGGCGCCCCTCGGTGTCCGCGACCTCGCTCTGCTGGAGGTGCGTCGACAGACCTTCGGCGCCGTCGCGGACTGCTACGTGGCGTGCCCTCGGTGCGGGGACGGGCTGGAGTTCGCCCTGGACGTCCGCGACCTGGTTCCCGGGGGGACGGCCGTGGCGGACGACGTGGCTGCCGGGTCGGCGGTCCACGAGCTGTGGGTCGAGGACTGGGACGTCCGGTTCCGGTTGCCGGGTAGCCGGGACCTGCGCGTCGCCTCCCAGGCGGACCACGACCTGCGGGCCGCGGTCCTGCTCGAGGCCGCGGTGGTGTCGGTGGAGCGAGCCGGGATCCGGTGTGCCGTGCAGGACCTCCCGTCCCCGGTGGTCGAGGCCCTGGACGCCGAGCTGGCTCGGCTCGACCCGGCAGCAGACCTCACCCTCGAGCTGCGCTGCGCCGCGTGCAGCCACGCCTGGCCGTCCCGGTTCGACGTCGGGGCGTTCCTGTGGCGCGAGATCGAGGTCAACGCGCGGCGGCTGCTGCAGGAGGTCGATGCGCTGGCCCGCACCTACGGCTGGTCGGAGCGGGACATCCTCTCGCTGCCGGCCACCCGCCGCCGCAGCTACCTGGACCTGGCGGGCTGGTCGTGAGCTACCTGCGAGCCCTGCTGGCGCGGCTGGACCCCGGGACGGGAGACGGCGCACGCGCCGACGGTGCGTCGGGTGCCGATCCCCTCGTGCGGCCCGCTGACGTCGTGTGGGCGCTCCCCTCGCCGCCTGTCGACGCGGCGCCGCCGGCTCCCGTGGCGACCGAGCGGCAGCACGACCCGGCGCCGGTCACCCTCCACGTCCAGCACGTCGAGCAGTCGTCGCCGCCGGGTGCCCCGCAGCCCGCGCAGCCCGTGACCGCAGCGCGCCAGCCGTCCGCACCCGCTCGGGAGCCCGTCGACGCGTCGGCGTCCCCGGTGCGCATCCCGCCGCCGTCGTCCACGCCGTCCCCGAAGCCCGCAGCCGCGCCGGTGTCGCCCGTGCCGATCGAGGTGCACACCACCGTGGTGGGCCGACCAGCAGCGCCCCCGCCGGCAGCGACCGCACGGCCGCCCGCCCCGCCTGCGGTCGCACGGCCGGCACCGCCGGTGCCGGCCCCGACGGAACGCCCGGACCGCAGCACGACCGCGCCCGCTGCAGCACCGGTTCCGCTGCACCCGCCGACCTCGGCCGCACCGGCGGCGGACGCGCGCCGTGCGGACGGTCGAGACCCGGCGCGCAGGACCGTGCACGTCAGGATCGACCGGATCGTCGTGCGGGCGGACGCGCCGATCGCCCCAGCCGCCCGCGCCGGCTCGTCGTCGGTGCCGCAGGCCTCCGCCGGGTCGGCGGCCGCGGCTCGGGGCAGCGAGCTCGCGGAGTACCTCGCCAGCCGGACGCGGGGGTCCGGATGAGCAACTCCCTGGCGGTCGCGACCGTGAGCGCGGTGCTGCGTGCCCGGGTGCAGGGGCTCATCGACGCCGCCGAGCTCGCGGGATTCACCGTCGTCACCGCACCGCCGGAGCCGGACGCGGTCGCCGGCGTGTACATCCACCTGTACCAGGTGATGCCCGACGGCGACCTGCGCAACGAGTGGATGCCGGAACGCGACACGGACGGCTCGGTGCTCCAGGCACCGCGCCTCGCGGTCGACCTCATGTACGCGCTCAGCTTCGTCGGTGCCCCGGCCGCCCAGGACGTGGAGCGCCTCGCAGGTCTCGTGCTCGGCAGCCTGAACCAGGTCCCGCGACTCTCCCCGGCGGAGATCGCCGACTTCCTGACCGCCCTGCCGGCAGGCCACGCCCTCGCCGGCTCGGACCTGGCGAACCAGGTCGAGTCCGTCCGGCTCTCGATGGTTCCGCTGGACCTGGAGGACCTCTCTCGGCTCTGGGGCATGAACACGCGCTCCGCACCGCGGCTCACGGTGGCCTACCGTGCCGCCGTCGTGATGCTCGACGCCCAGGTGACGACCGGTGCGTCCCTGCCCGTGACGAGGGAGCCCGTCCTCACCGTGTACCCCCTGCGCCGGCCGCAGGTCAGCGCCGTGCGGTCGGACGCGCGCCCGCAGCCGGTGGTCCGGTTCGGCGAGCATCTCGTCGTCACGGGCACGTCCCTGCGCGGGGACCGGACCACCGTGCTCGTCGGAGGGCGGGCGCTGCCTGCGCCTTCGGCGGGCGACACGGAGATCCGCCTCCCGGTCGACGGCGGCACGCTGCGACCGGGCCTCACCGGCGTCCAGGTGCGGCACGAGGTGACCCTGCCGGACGGCAGCACCCGCCCGGCTGCGGAGTCCGGGCTGTTCCCCGTCGCCCTCGTCCCCGTCATCGAGCCGGCGAACCCGTCGAGCCGGGCCGCTCCGGGTGCCGGCGCCCGGGTCCTGCGTCTGACCGTCACACCCGTGCCGGCGGCGGACGAGCCGTTCACCGTGGTGCTCAACGGGCCGGGGGACACCCGCACCGAGTGGTCCGACGGCGCCGTGGTCGGCGGCGTGGTCGAGGTGACCACCCGCGGCCTGCCGTCCGGTCCCCACCTCGTGCGGCTGTCGATCGGCGGCGCCCTCAGCCTCCTCGACGTCGACCCGGCCACCGGGGCGATCACCGGCCCCACCGTCACGGTGCCCTGACGCCATGACGACCGAGACCTCCCGGGACGAGCTCGACGCCCAGATGGACGCCGTGCAGAAGCTGCTGCGTGGTGACCGCCCGGAGAGCGGCATGCTGCTCGAGCCCGTTCCGGGTGGGTCGCTGGACGCCGTGTCGTCCGCCTTCGGGCTGACGGCGTTCGAGCGCGGGGTCCTCCTGCTCGGCGCGCTCGTCGAGCTGCAGCCGGGCGTCGAGCTGGAGCTCGCCACGCTCAACGGCAGCGACGCACGGCCCTGGCCGACGGTCGGGCTGGCCCTCTCGATCCTGCCCGGTGCGGACTGGCACGCGTTGCTGCCCACCTCACCGCTGCGGGCGCACCGGCTGGTCGAGCTCGGGCCGGGCGACGTCCTGACCGACCGGTCCCTCCTGCTGACCGAGCGGGTGCTGCACGCGCTCATGGGGCACGCGTACCTCGAGCCGGCGCTCGCACGTCGGGCGCACGTGGTGCCCCGGACCGGTGTCCTGACCGCCGGGCACGCCGAGGTCGCCCGGGCGCTCGTCGAGCTCTGGTCGGGACGCTCGAGCGCCGGGCGCGCCGGGCGCGCCGGGCCCGTGCACCTGTGGTGCGACGTCGCCAGCGACGGGCTCGCGGTGGCTGCGGCTGCCGGGCGCGGCCGGCAGGTCCTCAGCCTGTCGTCGGCCGAGGTGCCCGCCGACCCGGACGCGTTGGACGAGCTCGTGGTGCTGTGGGGGCGGGAGTCGCGCTTGCAGCCGCTCGCCCTCGCGGTCGAGCTCCAGGCCGGGGACCCGTCGGCTCGCGCCGCGGTGACCGACCTGGTCTCCCGGGCGCCGGGCGCCGTCGTCAGCTACGGCTCCGACCCTCGGCCGGGGGAGGCCGTGACCCGCTTGCGCGTCGCGCGCCCCTCGCATGCCGAGCGGCTCGTGCAGTGGCGCACGGCCCTGGGCAGCCTGCCCGAGCCCGATCGGCTGGCGCAGATCGTCACCCGGTTCCCCCTCGGCGCCGTGGCGCTGGACGACACCGTGACGGCAGCGCGCGCCGCTCTGGCCGACCAGCCGGAAGCCGATCTCGGCGAGCTGCTCTGGGCTGCGTCCCGCGAGCAGGCGCACCCCCAGCTCGAGGACCTGGCGCAACGGCTGGACTGCGTCGCGTCCTGGACGGACCTCGTGCTGCCCGAGCAGAGCCGGGTCGCGCTGCAGGCCCTGGCGGGTCAGGTCCGCGCCAAGGCCGTCGTCGACCACGAGTGGGGTTTCGCAGGCGACCGCCCGGGCGCTCGCGGCCTGGGGACCTCGGCCGTCTTCGCCGGGCCGAGCGGTACCGGCAAGACGATGGCGGCCGAGGTGCTGGCGGGCGAGCTGCGGCTCGACCTGTTCCGCATCGACCTGTCCGCGGTCGTGAGCAAGTACATCGGCGAGACGGAGAAGAACCTGCGCCGGGTGTTCGACGTCGCCGAGTCGGCGGGCGCCGTGCTGCTGTTCGACGAGGCCGACGCACTGTTCGGCAAACGCACGGAGGTCCGGGACAGCCACGACCGGCACGCCAACATCGAGGTCAGCTACCTGCTGCAGCGCATGGAGTCCTACGGCGGTCTGGCCATCCTGACCACGAACCACCGCGACCACCTCGACGAGGCGTTCCTGCGCCGGATCCCGTTCGTCGTCGAGTTCCCGTTCCCTGAGCCGGCGCTGCGCGAGGAGATCTGGCGGCACGCGTTCCCCGCACGGACGCCCGTCGACGGCCTGCAGCCGCAGCTGCTCGCACGCCTGGCGGTCGCCGGCGGCAACATCCGCAGCATCGCGCGCAACGCGGCGTTCCTCGCCGCCGATGCGGGAGGACCCGTGACGATGGAGGTGCTGCGCGTCGCGGCCGAGCTCGAGTACGCCAAGCTCGGGCGGTCGCTGACCCCGGCGGAGGTGCGCGGATGGCGCTGACCTCCCGTGCGTCGCGGGTCGCCGACCCGCAGGCGGACGTCGTGATCGAGATCGGGGAGCTCGACCTGACCGACGTGCCGCCGGGGCGCCGCCGGTCGGTCGTGGCGGCGTTCGAGCGCGAGCTGACCCGGCTGGTCGAGGCCGGTCCGGACGGAGGTGGGTCGTCGCCGCGGTTGCGGGCCCGCCCGGACGGGAACCCCGTGCTGTTCGGCGTCGAGCTCGCCCGTGCTGTGCACCGGCGGCTGCCATGACCCACGCCCGCCCGGTCCCTGAGCCGCGTCGACCCGCGCAGCCGAGGCCGTCTGCGCCGGTCGGTCTGGGCGAGCGCTGGGCCGCAGCGGCGCGCGAGCCGGCGCGGGCCCTGCCCGGGCGCGCCGACCTCGAACGCCGGTTCGGTGCGTCGCTGTCTGCCGTCCGGGTGTTCGACGGCACCGTTGCCCGCTCGCTGCTCCACGCTCTCGGTGCGCGCGCCGCAGCGTCGGGGAGCACCGTGCTGCTCGGCCCCGGCGCGGACGCGCAGACGGTCGCGCACGAGGTGGCCCATGTGGTCCAGGCCGGCGCGGGCAGCGCGGGCGGTCCGGCAGTCCTGTCCACACCGGCGCCGATCGCCGCGGACCACCCCGCCGAGCGCGAGGCCGAGCAGGCCGCGCACGCCACCGGGCTCGTCCGCCTGCGGGCCCGGTTGTCGCCCGGTGCCCTGGCGCTGCGCCGCGCCGTGCTCCCGCTCCCGGACCCCGAGGTGGCCACGGAACCGCAGCCGTGGGGGGTGGTCGGGGCCGCGGAGACGGCGCGCGCCGAGGACCTGGTGGCCCCGCCCGAGGCGGACCCGGACGTGTCCACGTCGCGCGCGACGTCCGCCGGGGAGGCTCCTGCGGCGGAGCAGTCCGACGCGCAGGGCACGGAGGAGGGCCGGCCGGGCGAGGCCGCCGAGACAGCGCCCGGGTCCCCGGGTGAGCCGTCGGCGTCGGCGGACGGGCCCGAGGCCGCGCCCGCGTCCTCCGGTGAGTCGTCGGCGTCGGCGGACGGACCGGCCGAACCCGCAGAGGACGACGGCCGGACGCCGGCGGTCGACCGGGGCCGGACCGGTCCGGCAGGCGGGCGCGCGACCGCCGCGCGGTCCGGTCGTGACCGGCGCGAGCGGCTCGCCCAGGTGGTCGCCCGTGCTCAGGCGACGTGGGACGGCGCCGCAGCGACCGCCGGTGGGCACGAGATCCGCCCGTGTGCCGACGTGGTCCCCACCCAGCGGACACCCGTCGCCGCGGACCGGGCTGCCAGCCCACCGGCCCGGGGTCCCCCGTCCGGCACCGCCCGACCGACACCGGTGCCGGACGTCCCGGCACCTCGCGCGCCAGAACCCGACACCACCGCCGTGGCGCGCGCCCGTGAGGCTGCCCGCGCCCAGGTGGGCACCGCTCCTGCGCGTGCACCCCCGCCGGACACCGCTGGGCTCTCGGCCGACGAGCAGCGCGAGCGGGCCGGCCACCAGAGGCAGCTCGAGCAGCGCATCACGAGCACCGAGTCCCCCGCGACGACGGCGTCCGCACCCGAGACCCGCGGCGGCCCTGGTGCCGACGCTCCTCCCACGCCCGATGGCACCGTGCCGTCCGCGAGCGCGGCCATGTACCGGGAGCGTGCCGCCGCCGCCCAGCAGCAGCACCGCACCGCGACGGACGAGGGGTTCGGCGAGCGCCGGCTCGAGCCGGAGCGGGACCCGACGGCGGGTCTGGACCTGCGGCTCGAGAGTCTGCCGGTGCCCACCGTCGACGTGGTCGGTGCGGTGGACCCTGCGCGTCTGGACCGGGTGGCCACGCCGGCGAACGCCGGCGCCGTCCCCCTCCATGAGGTCGTCCTCGTCCAGGACGGCCCGCTGGCGGCCGTGGAGCAGTCCGTCCCGTCCGACCCGGACGCGCGGGCGCAGGTGGCGCAGCGACTGGACGCCGCCGACACCCAGGTGCGCGACGCGTGCGTGGCGGCCGGGCGGGACCGTGACCGGCTCCGCGACGGTGCCACGGCCGGTGTCCAGCAGCGGCGGACCGCGTGGCAGGGCGAGGGCGAGACGCTGCTGGCCCAGCGCGAGCAGGGGGTCGACGAGCTCACGACGCGCGCCGCCGCGGATGCGGACCGCACCGAGCGCGACGGGCTCGCCCGCGCCGCCCGGATCACGACCGACGCCCAGGCGGAGGGTGACCGGCAGTGGGAGGACGCGCGCGGCCGGGCCCGGACGCGGGTGGCCGCGACCGCCGACCGTGGATGGTTCCAGCGCGGGCTGGACTGGGTCCGCGAGCAGGTGGGGCGTCTGGTCGCGTGGGTCGACAGCTTCCTGGCGGCGTGCCGGCGGGCCATCACCGCCCTGCTCGACGCGGCGGCGCGACTGGCCCACGCCGTGGTGGAAGCCGCCCGGCAGGCGGTCGCGACCACCTTCCGCCTGCTGCACGCGGCGGTCGACGTCCTCGCCGCCAACCTCCCGGGTGAGCTCGGTGAGCTGGCGCAGCGGTACCGCACGTCGATCCACACGTTCCTCGACGGCGTCCAAGGTGAGATCGACGCCTGGGCAGCCGGGCTCCACCGGTCCATCGACGCCGTCGTCGCCGACGTCACGACGGCCGTCACCGGTCTTCTCGACGAGGTGGGTGCGGGCGTCCGCGCGGTCGGCGCAGCGGTCGACGACCTGCTGGCGAACGGCCTGATGGCCTTCCTGCGCGCCCGGTTCCCGCTCCTGGCGTCGCTGCTGGACGAGGGGCTGGCCGGGCCGGTCGACCGCACCGCCGCGGCACTGGACGGCTGGGTCGAGCGAGCGATGGAGGCGACGGGCCTCGCGGCACTGGACGCGATGCTGGCCGACCTCGAGGTCGAGTCGATGTGCGCCGCACGCCCCGAGGCGAGCCCGGAGCAGCAGGCGCTGGACTGCGCGGCGTTCCAGCAGAGCCTGCAGGACGCCATGGGCTTCGTGGACCGGGTGCTGGCGTCCCCCATGGCCGTCCAGCTCCAGCAGTTCCTGCAGCGGCAGGCCGCCGAGGGCGTCGAGGACCAGATCAACGGTCTGAGCGACTTCTTCGCCGTCGTCCGGTGGGTGGCCGCGCCGGTCTACCAGTGGTGGCAGGACATCCAGCCGGCCGTGAGCGAGGTCCTCGACGACCTCGGCGAGATCGGGGCGACGGCGTGGCTGCACATCGCGACGGCCTTGGGAATCGACCCGGCGATCGGTCCGGTCGAGGCGCTGCGGCAGGGCATCAACGCGCTGTGGCAGGCGATCACCGACGCCGCCCGGCCCGTGCTGGACGCGCTGCGGGCGGCGTGGCGATGGCTGCGGGACTCCAGTCCGCTGGCGCCGTTCCTGCAGGCGCTGGGCCGGCTGCCGGAGGTCTGGGCGGCTCTGGGGAAGCTCTGGGACCAGGTCAGCCAGGGTGCGGCGGACTGGTTCGCCGCGGCGGCGCAGACCCTGTCCCGGACCGTGCTGCCGATCGTGGACGCCGTGCTCGGCGCCGCGTCGAGCGTCCTGGTGGTGGCGGTCGGCGCCATCGACGCGTGGGGGTCCGCCGTGCTCGGCGTGGTGAGCTCGGTGCTCGCCTGGCGGCCGGGCCTGGCGCTGCTCGACGCGGTCGTCGCCGCGCTCGAACGCGTCACCTCACCGCTGCGCCGCCTGCTGGCCGCCTTCCGGGCCTGCGCCGTCGCCACGCTGCGCTACCTCGCCGTCGAGCTGCGCCACCTGCGCGCACACGTCCGGATGCTGCTCGACGTGGCTGTCGGCCTGGTGTTCGCGCTGCTCACGTTCCCCATCGGCGTCGTCGCGTTCCTCGCCGGCAACCTGTGGCTGTACGTCCTGCCCGAGTGCTACAAGGCCCCGCTCCTGAACTTCCTGCTGGAGGTCGCGATCCGGTTCGTGTCCTTCATCCCGGAGCCGGCGGACCTGGGCCTGGCGATCGCCCACCAAGGACTCCTGCACTTCCTGATCGGCCTGCGCGCGGCGCCGAACCCCCAGAAGATCGGGGCCGTCAACCTGCTGGCCAGCCTCTACGCCGGCAACGCCATGTTCGCCGCCGGGTTCGCCGTCGGGATCGTCGAGGGTCTGTGGGCCGCGACCGGCGGGACGGTGGTCTTCCTGCTCCAGGCCGCCCTGTGGCTGGCCACCCTCCCGTTCCGCGTGATGGCCTGGGGAGCGGGGATGCTCAGCGGCGCGCTGCAGCCGGAGCCGGACGGCGCCGAGCCGGCTGCCGCGGACGCCGAGCCCGCCGCAGCCGAGGTGGGGCCACGCGAAGCGATCCGGCGCGGGGCCACCGCACCCAGCGTCGGGCGGCGCGTGGCGCGCGCGGCTCGCGAGCCGCGGGCGCTCCGTCGCCGGGTCGCACCAGCCGTGCAGGCGGAGTACGACGCGGACGCCGCCGACGTCCCCGAGGACCCGGTCGACGGGGTGTGGGTGCCGGGCGTCGACGCGGACCCCGTGCTCGAGATCGACGACACCGCCCAGCTGGACCTGACCCCGGAGCAGGCCGCGAGCATGGCGGGGATCGAGGCGGACGAGGCTTTCACCGGTCCGGCGGACGTCGCCGAGGGTCAGGCGGCCGCGCTTTCACCCGCAGGCGACGCCCTGGCTTTCGCCGGGCAGACACCGGACGATTCCGGCCCCGAGCCCACCGCTGGGGAGCCGGACCCCGTCGGGGCGACCGACCACCCGACTGCCCTGACCGGCGTCGAACGGCCACCCGAGGCGCCGGCCGCCCTCGGGGACCTGCGAGGGGTTCTTTCCCGCATCGTCGGCGAGGGCCTCAGCGAGGAGGACGTGCGCGGTCTGGTCGACGGGGCAAGGGCGGCGCTCCGGTCCGCGATCGGTCGGCTGACAGAGTCGGCGGCGGGGGCGCTCCTGGCCGCGATCAACAAGCCGGGCGTCGACTACGAGCTGGGCAAGGTCGTCGGCAGCCTCGTGTCCCAGCTGCTCGTCGAGGCCGTGCTCGCCGCACTCACCGCCGGCGCGTCCGCCGCGATCTCGGCGGCGAAGGCCGCCATCCAGGGCGCCCGGGCAACCTCGAAGCTGGCCTCGATCATCGGGAAGGTCCGCCGGTTCATCGAGCCTCTGCTGGAGGTGATCAAGAAGGTCCGCGCGGCCGTCACCGAGATCGTGGAGCTCGTCGGACGGTGGCTCGACGACGTGGTGGCCTGGATGCGCGGCATCGGGCGACGGATCAAGGGCCGTCTGTCGCGCCTCGGTCGGCGCGGTGCCAAGCCAACGAGCCACGGGGGTGGAGGGCACACGCAGGCCGCCCTGACGGCTGCGATGGTGGAGGCCAAGGTCGTCTCCGACACGATGGAGGGCCGTGGGTTCTCGGTGGCGGGCGTGCTCCTGGCGCTGCAGGCGCTGCGGTTCCAATACCGGTGGATCAAGGGCTTCCGTGCCCGCCCCCGGGTCGGGCGCCGGCGGCACCTGTATCTGATCGCCAGCGAGAAGGAGTTCGACACCTACGACGGTTCGGCTCCCGCCGCCCCGAAGAAGAAGCGCCGGGGACGGCCGGTGGCGTCGGTCGGGGAGGAGCTCGGCGAGGACGGACTCACCTTCGCGCAGCGGGCGTGGTACCGCAAGCGGATCGACAAGCTCGAGCCGCACAGCCCGGCGAAGGCGGACCGCCTCCGCTTCGACCGGCACCGAGCCGGGAAGGCGCAGAAGGCCGGCGATCTGGATCCCGACGCGATCCGCAGGTTCAGGGGCGCCCAGAGCCGCGCGGAGAACCGCGTGTCGGGCAACCGTCTCCGTGCGAACAGCCGGCGAGGATCGGCGCACGAGAACGCCGCGCTCAGCGACCTGAGGGTGCCGAACAACAATGTGAACGCTGCCCCGAAGACGTTTACCCACGACGGCGTGACGACGCGGCCCGACGCGCTGACCCGGAAGGCGCTCGTCGAGGTCAAGTCCACGACGAAGCCGGTCCAGTACCGCACGACCCAGATCCGGGCGCAGCAGTCCGCGGGGCGGCACGTCACGGTGATCACCGGCGGGCCGAGCAGCGCGGTGGTACCCAGCGGGCCGCTGGCGAGCCCTGTGATCGTCCAGCGGCCGGGAGGATCTGCCGTGATCCTCAAGCCGCGCATCCTCCACCGTGACCCGGCGACCGGTGGCTGGTCGATGTGGGACCGGACCGTGGGTGGCTCGGGAGCCTGGCGCCCGATCTCCGTGGCCAAGGCCCGCAAGCTTGCACGGTTCTGATCCGAAGGATCGCGGCACACTGGGTGCATGTCCGTCGCGGAAGAGGTGGTGGATGCGGTCCGGTCCGGCGACCGCGACCGGGCTCGAGCGCTGAGCGAGCGAGCGATCGCGTCGTCGGATGCCGGTGCGCGAGACGTTTGCGCCGCACTCGGCGCCTTGGTAGAGACCGGCGACCAGGACGCGGTCGTCGTCGCGGGCGGCCTGCTCCGGGACCTCGCCGGCGCTGGTGTCAACATCGACGCGGCCCTACCCGGGCTGACGGGCGCTGCCCGGGGCGCCGACGAGCGACGGCTGACCTGGGCATGGGAGGCTCTCCACCCGCTCGCAGAACGGGCATCTCCCGAGCAGTTCGAGCGGACCGTCGCGCCGTTGCTCGAGACGCGGTCGGCCGAGCACTGGGCATCCGTCGCCAAGGCCGCAGCTCGTCGCGGGCTGGCCCTTGGCCCCGGCCTGCGCGGACTCGTCGCGCTCGCCGGGTCCGGAGCCGCGGTAGATCGAGCCGCCGCGCGCTCCGCGCTGGTCGCGGCGGCCGAGGGCGGGCAGGACCTGGGACCGGTGCTGGAAGATCTGCGCAAGCTCGCCGACGGGGCACGGGTCGATCCGGAGCTGGCGGACGTACTCATCCGTGCCGAGGTAGGTCAGGGGCAGTGGGACAGGCTCGACGACCTGCTCGCGCACCGGTCACCCGAGGTCCGCAAGGCTGCGTCCCGCGTCGGACGGGAGCTCGCGGCCGACGCTCTGGCGACGGCCCGGGCCGAGGGCGACGCGCGGGCTGTGCGCTCGCTCCTCGAGCTCCAGCGCCGGCTGCGCACCTGAGCGGGAGCCGCAGGGAATCCGCGAACGACCCCCTTGATCGCCTCAGGTACCGCTCTGCTACGTTGGACGAGCAGCGGGGGGAGGACGTCGATGACGGCATTTCCCGGATCCCCGAGGACCCTGCGGGGTGCGCTGGTCTCGGTGGATCCTGACACCTCCGCGCCCACGGTCGTCGCCTTCCAGTACAACCCGCACACGCTCACCCGCTCGTTCGAGGTGCAGGGCGCCACCGGCGGCCCGGAGGCCGGGCAGCTGACCGGGCCACCGCGCGAGACGATCCGGCTGGAGCTGATCCTCGACGCCGCGGACGCGCTGGAGGAGGGCAAGGGCCAGGACGGCGTCGCCCCGTCGCTCGCCGCTCTGCAGGGGATCGTCACACCGCGGTCGTCGGACGTCCTGACCAACCTCGCGCTGGCGGCGTCGGGGAGCCTGGAGATCCTGCCGCCGCCCGGACCGGTGACGTTGTTCGTCTGGGGCGGCAAGCGGGTGCTGCCGGTCGCCGTGGCGGAGCTCGCGATCAGCGAGGAGGCGCACGACGCGTCGCTGAACCCGACGCTCGCCCGGGTCACCATCGCGCTGCGGGTGCTGAGCTACGCCGACCTCCCCGCGGGTCATCCGGCGCACGCGCTGACGTTGGCCAACCAGGTCGGGGCGGAGACCCGGGCGGCAGGCGCGGTGTCCAGCTCTCTCGACGGTGTGCTGGGCAGCGGTGCCCGGCTGCTCTGACGGCCATGTTCGACGTCGACAGCCGGTACGCGACGCTCCCGGTCCTGTCGAGGACGACGGCGACCGGCCGTCAGATCGCGTACGTCGAGCGCCGCTTCCTGCCCAGGCCGGAGGACCTGCGTCCGGTCGCCCGGGTGCCGGTCGCGGAGGGGGACCGGCTGGACCAGCTGGCGACGCGGGTGCTGGGTGACCCGCTGGCCTACTGGCGCGTGTGCGACGCGAACGGGGCGTTGCGCCCCGACGACCTGCTCGTCCCCGGCTCGATGCTGCTGGTCACGGACCCCACATGATCAGCGGCGCCCGGCTGGGCATCTGGGTCGGTCCCGTGGTGCCGCAGCCGCTGGCGCCCCACCTGCTCGGCTGCGTGCAGCAGGTCTCGGTGGTGACGCAGGACGGTGCCCGCAGCGGCTTCCAGATCACCCTGGTCGCCGGCCGGGACGCCGAGACCGGCCGGGACGACGTCCCCGGGCTGCTGGACCAGACGTTCAGGATCGGCAACCGCGTGCAGCTGACCGCGACGCTGAACGGCGCACCGCACGTCCTCATGGACGGCATCATCACGACGCACACGCTGGCCCCGGGCGCCGACGCCAACAGCGGCAGGCTCACCGTGACCGGCGAGGACCTCACCGTGCTGCTGGACCTGGTGGAGGTCAGTCTTCCCTTCCCGGGCATGTCGGACGCGCTCATCGCCGGGCTGTGCCTGGCTCCCCTGATCGGGTTCGGCGCGGTCCCGGTGGTCGTCCCGGAGCCGGCGCTGATCATGCCGCTGCCCACCGAGAAGATCCCGCACCACAACGGCACCTTCCTTGGGATCCTCAACGACCTGGCTCAGCGGTGGGGGTACACGTGCTACCTGACCCCCGGGCCGCAGCGCGGGATGAGCACGGTGTACTGGGGTCCGCCGATCCGGGCCGGGATCCCGCAGCGCGCGCTCACCTGGCGGATGGGTTCGGCCGGGAACCTGGGGAGCATCAGCTTCCAGCACGACGGGACGAAGCCGAAGATGGTGTACGGGCTGGTGCAGGAGTCGCGCACCAACGCCCCGGTCCCCGTCGTGGGTCTGCCGTTCACCGGGCAGCCGATGGCCACGGTGCCCTCGTGGGTGGGCAACGTGCCGTTCGTCGGGGTGAAGCGGATGGAGGACGACGAGTCCGGCGACGTGCTGGCGGCGCTGTGGCGGGCGACCGGCGAGGTGTTCCGCTCGGCCAAGGGGTCCGTGACCGCGTCCGGGGAGGTCGACGTGGCGTCGTACGGGTCGGTGCTCACAGCCCGTGGCCTGGTCGACGTGCGCGGGGTCGGGCTGACCATGGACGGCACCTGGTACGTCCAGTCCGTCACCAGCACCCTGACGCCCGGCAGCTGGAAGCAGTCCTTCACCCTGGAGCGTGAAGGCACCGTCGCGCTCTCGAGGAAGGTGGCTCTGGTGTGAAGAAGCACTTCGGCAAGTACCGGGGCCTGGTGACCAACAACATCGACCCCAACCGTATGGGCCGTCTGCAGGTCGCCTGCCCGACCGTCCTCGAGGCGAACCCTCTGGCGTGGGCCATGCCGTGCGTGCCGTTCGCCGGCTTGGGTGAGGGCTTCTACATGATGCCGATGCCCGGCAGCAACGTGTGGGTGGAGTTCGAGGCCGGGGACCCGGGGCGACCCATCTGGAGCGGCTGCTTCTGGACCACGAACCAGATCCCCACCGAGGCGCTGCTGCCCACGGTCCGCACCATCAGCACCCTGGCGGCACGCCTGACGCTGGACGACACCCCGGGCATCGGTGGGGTCACGATCACCGTCGGACCGCCCGCGGTCGCCGTCCCGTGCACGATCAGCTGCGGGATCGACGGCATCGAGATCACGGTGGGGAAGGCCAAGATCATGCTCGACGTGGTCATGGTCAACGTCAACGACGGCGCGCTGCAGGTGATCTAGGTGTTCCCCGCCCTGACCGCCGCCAGCGTCGTGACCTGCCCGCACGCCGGGCAGGTCACGCACATGCCGTCGCAGAGCCGGGTGCTGATCGCTGGTTCTCCGGCCCTGGTCCAGGCCGACCAGGGCTCCGTGGTGGGTTGCGCGTTCACCATCCCGCCGACCAAGCCGTCGCCGTGCACCACCGTCCGCTGGACGGTGGGTGCGGTCCGCGTCATGGTCGGTGGCGTTCCGCTGCTGCTGGCCACGTCCGTCGGGCTGGCCAACAGCCCCGAGCAGGCACCGCAGGGCCCGCCGATCGTGTCCACCACCCAGCCGCGCGTCCAGGGCACGTGATGGCGATCGACTTCCCGTACCGCATCGACCCGACCGGCCGCACAGCGACGCCGGCCGACGCCCCCGCGCACGCCCGTGCGCTGGTCGAGCAGGTGCTGATGACCGCGCCGGGCGAACGCGTCATGCGTCCCCGGTTCGGCACCGGCATCCACCAGCTCGTGTTCGCTCCCGCCGGTGACCAGGCTGCCGCCGCCGCGCAGGCGCTCGTCACCGGCGCGCTCCAGGAGTCGCTCGCGGCATGGATCGAGGTGCAGGAGGTCACGGTCGTCGCGTTCGACGGCGGGCTGGAGGTGACCGTCTCCTACCGGTTGCGCTCGACCGGCGCCGACGACGCCGCGACCGTACGGCTGGAACGCTGATGCCGACGTCGTACCTGTGCGCCGCGCCCGCCAGGCTGCAGCGGTTGCGGGCTCTCGTCGCCGCCGGCGACCCGGCGGCCGTCAACGCGATCGACCACCTGGTCGTCGTCGACGGTCCCGGGGTCCCCGCCTCCCTGCGCCAGCGGGTGCTGCTGCTGGCCCTGCTCAGCGGGAACGACGTGGCCGGACTGACCGCGTCGGCCGTCCGCGTCACCGGCGGTGTCCGCGTGCTCGACCCGGCGGTGCGCTGGGCTGCCCAGCTGAGCACGCTGGACGTGGACGTGGTCGACGACGACCTCGGACCTGCGCAGCGGGCCTACCTCGCGGCGCTGCAGACGGAGCATGCGGCGGACCCGGACCCGGACGCCTGGCTGGCCGTCATGCTCGAGCAGTACGGGGACTTCTCGACGTACCGCCTGTCGCTGCAGGAGGGGACGCAGCCGCCTGCCGGGTTCGACCCCGTGCTGTCGGAGATCGACTTCTCGTTCAAGGTCGAGTGCCCGTCCCCGTTCGACTGCGCCCCCGCCGACGAGCTGGGCGGCCCGCCTGTCGACGAGCCCGACCTGGACTACCTGAGCCGCGACTTCCCCAGCTTCAGGCGCCTCATGCTCGACCGGCTCGCCCTGCTGGATCCCGCGGCCGGGGACGGCGAGCCTGCCGAGCTGCGCACCACCCTCGTCGAGGTCCTGGCCTACGCCGCCGACCAGGCAGCCTGGTTCGGGGACGCCGTCGCCACCGAGGCCTACCTCGGCACCGCACGGACCCGGCCGGCGGTCCGTCGGCACGCCCGGCTGCTGGACTACCCGGTCCACGAGGGCTGCAACACGCGGGCCTTCGTCCAGCTGCGGCTCGCCGCCGGCAGGTCGGCCACCGGGACGCAGCTGCGCCCGGGCGCCCTGCTGCTGACGCGTCTGCCCGACCAGGGCGCCACGGTGCGGCTCGCCGACCTGCCCGACGCGCTCACGTCCGCACCGCAGGGCTTCCACGTCCTCGAAGCGCCGAGCACGTTCAGCGACGCCCACCAGGAGATCGCTATCCACACCTGGGGAGAGAACAGCTGCCGCCTCCCCGCGGGCGCGACCGACCTCTGGGTCGTGGACGACGGCCGCCTGATGCTCGCGCCAGGGGACCTCGTGGCGCTGACCCAGACCCGGTCCCCGGTGACGCTCCTGCCGCAGGACGCAGACCCGGAGCTGCGGCACGTCGTGCGCCTGACGGACGTCGGGCCCCCGGTCACCGACCCGCTGCTCGCCGGCGGGACCGCTCGGAACCTGCGCTGGGACGACGACGACGCGTTGCCCTTCGACCTCGACGTCCGGGTCGAGACGTCCCCGGTCGCCGCGGTCGACGGCAACCTGGTCCTCGTCGACCACGGGCTGTGGGTCCGCGGGGAGCCGCTGGAGATCACCGCCTGGGGCTCCGGGCTGCGGGCCGCGCTGAGCCGTACCGATCTCGTCTGGGCGTGCGGGCCGCCGCCCGACGGGACCTCCGCGACGCGCAGCGTCCAGCAGACGCCGGCGGAGGCCTTCCCGGTGGTGACGCTCCAGGGGGAGGGGGAGGTGTGGACCCCGGTCCAGCGGGACCTGCTCGGCGCGACGTCGTCCGCCCGGTCCTTCGTGGTGGAGCCCGAGGAGGACCGCCGGACAGGGATCCGCTTCGGGGACGACGTCCTGGGTCGTCGCCCGCGCGACCTGCTCGGGTTCGACGCGGACTACCGCGTGGGCCGACCGGCGGCCGGTCGGGTCGGTGCCGGCGCCATCGCGCACCTGGTCGCCGACCCGGGCACCGTCGGCGCAGCACTCAGCGCGGCGGTCGTCGCGGTGGGCAACCCTCTGCCTGCGGTCGGCGGGGTGGAGCCCGAGAGTCTCGGCGACGTCCGCCGGTTCGCACCGGTGGCCTTCGCGGTGCAGCAGCGGGCGGTCACCGAGGCCGACTGGGTCGAGGTGGCCCAGCGCCATCCCGGCGTGCAGCGTGCCGTCGCCGTCCGCCGGTGGACCGGCAGCTGGCACACCGTCTACGTGACGGTGGACCCGGTCGCCGGCACGGAGTTCGACGACCTGCGGACGGAGCTGGCCGGCTGGCTCGAGCGGTTCCGGCTGGCCGGCTACGACCTGGACGTCGTGGCGCCCACCTACGTGCCGCTCGACATCGTGCTCGCCGTCCGGCTGACCCCCACGGCGTTCGGTGAGGACGTCCAGCGTGACCTCGCCCGGGAGTTCTCCACCGGGGTGCTGCCGGACGGTCGCCTGGGGTTCTTCCACCCCGACCGGTTCTCGTTCGGCGACAGCGTGTGGCTCAGCCAGGTCGTCGACCGGGCGGTCGCGGTGCCCGGTGTCGCGTCCGTCGACACGGTGGCCTCCGACGTGGGAGTCCGGCCGACCAGCCGGTTCACGCGCTGGGGCGCGGTGCAGGGCGCCGAGTTCGACGAGGGCCGGATCGCCGTCTCCGCGCTCGAGATCGCCCGGTGCGACAGCGACCCGTCCGTGCCGGACCGCGGCCGGATCGCCTTCGACGTGCGAGGTGGGCGGTGACCGGCGCGGGTGGCGCGCCGACGGCCCGCGGCCGCGCGAACCCGCCCGGCCGGACCGACCTCACGTACCGCGTCGGCACGTGGTCGACGTTCCGGGCCCGGATGGTCCGGTCGCTGCCCGCCGTCACGGTGCCACCGGACGGACCGCCGGACGCGGTGCGCCCCCTCGCGGCGCTCACCACCCGCGCCACCGACGACCCCACCATCGCGTTGATCGACGCCTTCGCCTGCGTGTGCGACGTGCTGACGTTCTACGGCGAGCGCATCCTCAACGAGGGGTACCTGCCCACGGCCGCACAGCCGCGGTCCGTCACCGAGCTCGCGACCGGGATCGGCTACCGCCCGGCACCTGGCGTGGCGGCGTCCACCCGTCTGGCCTTCACCGTCGACGCCCACCACGACGCCGACGTGGTCGTGCGTGCCGGGCACCCCGTGCAGAGCGTCCCGGGTGCTGTCGGGGAGGTCCCGGTGACCTTCGAGACCTCCGAGGAGCTGGTGGCCCGGGCGGAGTGGAACCAGCTGCACCCGCAGCGGACCCGGGCGCACGCGGTGACCGCCGGCACGACCGAGCTGGTGCTGGCCGGGGTGGCCACCCGCCTGAGCCGCGGGTCCCCGGTGGTCGTCGTCGGCGCCGAACGCCGCGACGTGGTGACCGGCACGCTCGACGTGCCGGAGCGGTGGGACCTGCGCCGGGTCACCGACGTCCGCCCCGACGCCCTCGCCGGCGTCACCGTGGTGACCCTCAACCGGGGACTCGGGGACGGCAGGACGCCGCCCGCGGAGCAGGCCGTCGAGGTCATGACGTTCGACGAGCGCGGCAGCCTGTTCGGGTGGAACGCGCCGGACGTGCGGATGATGTCGGCGGACGTCCGGGGCAACGCCGAGCTGGTCCGCAACCGCAGCCAGTGGCAGATGTTCGCCCTCGACGAGGACACCACCCGGACCGCGCTGGGCGCCCATGTGCTCGACCTCGACCGTGAGTACCCCGCGGTGGTCGCGGGAGGCTGGCTGTGCCTGGAGGGCCCGACGGAGGCCGAGCTCTACCGGGTGACCGCGACCCGGCCGGCGTCGCGCACGGAGTTCTCGCTGACCGGGCGGGTCAGCCGGGTGTACCTGGACACCCCCGAGCGCCTGGACGAGTTCCGCCGTCGCAGCACCACCGTGCTCCTCGGCAGCCGTCCGCTGCCGGTCGCCGAGGAGGAGGATCCGACCTCGATCTCGGGCGCGATCGTGCACCTGCCCCTGCCACCGGGCACCCCGCTCCCGATCGGGCGGGCGGTCCTGGTCGAAGGGATCGCGCCCGGCACCGGCGAGACCGTCGTGGTCTCGACGTCGGTGGCCGACTACGACGGCACCGCGCCGACCGCGGTGCTGACCCTGGCCGACGAGCTGCCGGAGCTGGTCCGTTCGAGCGTCACGATCCACGGGAACGTGGCCGTCGCCACGCACGGCGCCACGGTCGCGGACGAGGTGCTCGGCAGCGCCGACGCGGCTGTGGCGGGGCAACGGCATCGGCTGAGGCGTGCGCCGCTCACCTGGGTCGCGCGTCCACCGAACGGGGCGGAGCCGGAGCTGGAGGTCCGGGTCAACGGCCTGCTCTGGCAACGGGTGGCGTCCCTGTTCACCGCCGGTCCGGCCGACCGGGTGTACACGCTGACGGCCGACCCGGACGGCATGATGGTGGTGGAGTTCGGCGACGGCGTCCACGGCGCCCGCCCACCGTCCGGTACCGAGAACGTCCGGGCGACCTCCCGCACGGGGCTGGGGCTCGTGGGCGCGGTGCTTGCGGGACGCCTCACCCTGCTGCAGAGCCGGCCGCCGGGTCTGGTCGGCGTGACCAACCCGGCGGGCGCGCTGGGCGCCGCCGAGCCCGACTCGCCCGACGACGTCCGGCGGCTGGCGCCCCGCACGGTGCTGACCATGGACCGGCTGGTCTCGGTGCAGGACTACGAGGACTTCACGGCCTCCTTCCCCGGGATCGGGAAGGCACGCGCCGTCCCGCTCTGGGACGGGCGCCGCGGGTTCGTGCACCTGACGGTCGGCACCGCCGACGGACGCTCCCCGGCACCCGGCGACCCGACGGTCGCCGCGTTGGAGGCCGCGATCGTGCTCCGCGCCGACCCTGCCCACCACGTCACGGTCAGCCCGCACGCCGAGGTCCGCTTCGAGGTCGAGCTCGGCGTGCTGGTCGACCCTGCGCACGAGGTCGCGACCGTGCTCGACGCCGTCCGGTCCGCGCTCGTCGGCGCCTTCTCCTTCGCCGGCCGGCAGTTCTCCCAGCCGGTCGCCACCTCGGAGGTCGTCGCGGTCTGCCACACGGTGCCCGGTGTGCGCGCCGTCGACCTCGACGTGCTGCGCGGAGCAGACGGGCGGGTCCCTCAGGGCGGGGTCCTGGTCGCGGCGCCGCCCCGGTGGGACGGCACCGCGCCGACGCGTGCGGAGCTGCTCGTGCTCGGTCCGGAGCTGATCGACTGCCGGCTGCATGCCCTGGAGGACACGTGAGCGTCCCGTCCGAACGGCTCTACGCGCTGCTGCCCGCGTTCCTGCGCGTGCGGGACGACGCGTCCGGCGGCGCGTTGCGCGCGCTCATGACCGTCCTGGAGCAGGAGCTGGTGCGGATCGAGACCGACCTGGAGACCACCTACGACAACTGGTTCGTCGAGACCTGCGAGGAGTGGCTGGTCCCGTACCTCGGCGCGACGCTGGGAGTGCAGGGGGTGCGCAGCCTCACCGGTGTCGACGACGCCGGGTCCCGCGACTTCACGCTGCGCGGGTACGTGGCGAACACGCTCGCCCGACGTCGTCGCAAGGGGACGGCAGCAGCGACCGAGGCGCTCGCCCGAGACGTGACGGGGTACCCGTGCCGAGCGGTCGAGATGTTCGCCCGCACGTCGGTGACCGCCCAGGTGAACCACCTGCGCGGTGCGGACGTCCTGCCGGCGCCGTACGGGACCGCGGACCTGCGCGACCCGGCGAGGTGCGAGCGGATCGGTGGTCCGTTCGAGCAGGTGGCCCGCACGGCGGACGTGCGTCCCATGTCCGACGGGTTGGCCCGGCCGAACCTGCCCAACGTGGCGCTGCACCTGTGGCGGACGCAGGCGGTGGAGCACACGGGTACCCAGGCCCGCCCGCTCGGGGGCGTGCCTGGGTGGTTCCAGGTCGACGCTCTCGGTGCTCCGGTGCCGCTGTTCAACCTCCCGGTCCCGGAGCAGGACCCCACGGTGCTCGCCGGACCGGAGCACGTCCCCCACCCGCTCACGCGGCTCGAGCTGGACCGCCTGCGCTCGGCCACCGACCCGCTGGTGGAGGCGCGGGTGAGCGTCGGCGGCGACGTGCGGACGCTCGTGACGGCTGTGTGCTCGCTCGTGGACGACGCGGGAGCGCTGTCCGCACGACGCCCCCCGGCCGGCACCGCCGCGGTGGACCCCGTGGTCGGTGCTGTGGTCCTCGCCGACGAGGACCTGCAGGCGCCCCCGGGCACCGAGGTCGAGGTGCTCGTCGACCACGCGACGGGCTCGCCCGGGCGGCTGGGTGCGGGACCCTACGACCGGACGACCTCCTGGCTCACCCAGCGGGACGACGGCGTCGTGACGTGGCAGGCCGGTGTCGGCCGCGACGAGGTCCCGGTCGGGGCCGAGACGGTGGTCGGCGACCTGGACGAGGCGGTGCTCGCGTGGAACGCCGCGGTCGCGGGCGTCCCCGCGGCCGACCGCAGCGGCATGACGGGGCTCGTGGTCCTGCTCGACAGTCGCAGCTACGCGGCGCCGGCGGTTGCCGTCGACCTCCCGGACGGTGCCCGGCTGCATGTCGTCGCCGGCCTGTGGCCCGTGCGCGACGAGGACGGCGTCCCCGCGCGTGCCGTGGGCGACCTCGTGCCGGCGGGTGTCCGACCCCACGTGATCGGGGACCTCCTGGTGCACGGGACCGTCCAGGACGGCGCCCCACGCCCCGGCGGCCTGCTGCTGAACGGCCTGCTCGTCGAGGGCGCCGTGCGGGTGGTCGAGGGTGACCTGGAGCGGCTGGACCTGGCCTCGTGCACCGTGACCGACGGCGTCGCCGTGGCTGTCGCGGGTGACGACCGGAACGAGCGGCTGGAGATCGTCGTCGATCGCAGCATCGTGGGTCCGGCTGTGGCGGCAGGTGCCGTGACCTCGCTGCGCGCGACGAACAGCGTCGTCCGCACCGATGTCGAGGACCCCGACCTAGCCGACGACCCGGCCACCCGCGCCGTGGACCTGCCGGGTACGGCGGTCGTGCTCGACGGCTGCACCGTCGTCGGCGGCATCCGGGCCCGGACGCTCTGGGCGAGCGAGTGTGTGCTCGACGAGGGCGCCCGCAGGCCTGCCAGGGCGCTGGAGATCGCGGTCCGGCAGGAGGGATGCCTGCGGTTCAGCTACGTCGCACCGCAGGCGGCAGGCCCGCGACGGCACCGGTGCGAGCCCGACGAGTCCCTCGTGGGCCTCACCGACCCGGCCACACGTGCCGACGTCGTCGCCCGGGTCCGACCGGTCTACGACGGGACCTCGATCGGTCACCCTGGCTTCTTCCTCCTCTCACCCGGGTGCCCGTCACGGTTGCGCACGGCAGCCGCGGACGGCTCCGAGCCGGGAGTGTGGCACCACCTCGGCCACGCGCTGCGGATGTCGAACCTGACGGCCGCCCTCCAGCAGTACCTGCGCTTCGGCCTGGAGGCCGGAGCCGTCTTCGACCGGTGAGGAACAGATCCATGGACGGCGACATCACCCGATCGACGTTCGACGCGGTGAGCGGCTTCACGGCGGTCCGCCAGCAGCAGGGGCGCGTCCAGCTCGACGCCGACTGGAACGAGCAGGTCGACATCGCGCTCCACGACCTGCGCGAGGCGCGCGTCGACGTGATCGGGCGCGGCGGTGCCCCCCTCGCCGACCCCGGGTTCGAGGTCGTGGCGGTCCCGCCTGCCGCCCCCGGCGCGGCGCCGGGCCTGAGTGTGGGCGCGGGCCGGTACTACGTCGACGGGCTGCGTGTCGACGCCACCGACCCGGTGCTGGTGAGCGGGCTGCCCGAGGACGTCGGTGCGACGGTGACGGTCCTGCTCGACGCCTGGGAGCACACCGTCACGGCGGTCGAGGTGCCACGGCTGCGCGAGGTCGCCCTGGGCGGCCCCGACACCACGGTGCGGACCCGGCTCACGCACGCGGTCCGGGCGCTGCGCGTGACGGCGCCCGCGAACCCGGACTGCGACTCCGTGCTGCCGGAGTGGGACGCGCTGGTCGCGGGAAGCACAGGGACGCTCGAGGTGCAGCTGGATGCGGCGTCGGCGGACCCGTCCCTGTGCCTGGTGCCCGAGAGCGCCGGGTACCGCGGCCTCGAGAACCGGACGTACCGCCTGGAGGTGCACACCCCGACCGTCGACCCGGTGACCGGTGCCCTCACCGGGGCGACGCCGACCGTGCTGTGGAGCCGGGACAACGCCAGCACCCTCGCGTCGCTGATCGGCGTCCCCGACCGTCTGGACCTGCAGGTGGACCGGCTCGGGCCGGGTGGCGCGGACGGGTTCGGCCGGGGCGACCTGGTCACGGTGACGACGGACGCGATCGACCGGGCCGGGACGCCGGGGCTGCTGGCGCTGGTCGACGACGTCCTCGGTGGGACGACGCTGCGGCTGCGGTCGGCGGACGACGCGACACCGGCGGGCGCCGCGGCGCTCGCGGCCGAGCTGGCTGCCGTCGTCGCGACCGGCGGGCACCCCAAGGTCCGCCGCTGGGACGGCACCGCACCGGTGCCGTTGGGGACGGCCGACTGGACCGACCTGGACGCCGGGCTGCAGGTGCGGCTCGGCACGGTGGGTCGCCTGCGCACCGGCGACCACTGGGTGGTCCCGGCGCGCACCGCGATCCTGCCGGGCACGGGGGACTGGCACCTGGAGTGGCCGCAGCCGGTCGGTGGCGTCCCGGTCCCGGTACTCCCGTCCGGTCCGGTGCACCACTACGTCAAGCTGGGGATCGCCGTGCTCGAGGCGGGCGGGTGGAGGGTGGTGTCCGACTGCCGCGACCTGTTCGGGCCCCTCGTCGACGACGTCCAGTTCACCGCCCGGTCCGGCGACGGTCAGGAGACACGGTCGGACGGCTGGCTCCCTGCGCCGCTCGTCGTCGGCGTGAGCCGGGGACTGACGTCTGCTCCCGATCGCACCGTGACGCTGACGGTCACCTCCGGTGGCGGCGCCCTGTCCCTCAGCGCGCCCGACCCCACCGGGGTCGTACCCGGCGACCAGGTGGCCACCGCGGTGACGACCACGACCGGCGTCGACGGCCTGGTGAACGCCTGGTGGCGCCTCGGGCCGGCGCCCGCCGTCCCGCCGCCCGGAGACCGGTTCGACCCTGCGGCGGCTCAGCAGGTCACCGCGGTCCTGGTGTCGTCGGGCGGGACGTCCGTGCACCAGCCGGTCACGTTCACGGCGACCGCACGCGACGAGCTCGTGCTGGTGGACGCCGGTGGCGACGGACAGCTGGGCCGCCCTGGGGAGACGCTCGGGCTGGCGCTGCGGGCGAGGGTGACCGCCGGCAGCCATCCGGCGGCCGGGCAGCGCGTCGCGTTCGAGGTCGAGGGGCGCATGCTGGACGGGTCGGCGCTGGACGAGCTGGGCGGCGGCTCGCTGCACGCCACCGTCCAGGTCGAGGAGCTGACACCGTGGCCCGGCGGCACGCGCACCGTCCGCGCTGTCGTCCGGACCGACGCGGTCGGCGTGGCGCAGGTCCAGTGGATCCTGGGCACCGAGCGGAAGCTCGACACGCAGCGCGTCTCTGCAACGCTGCTGGACGAGCCGTCAGCCGAGGCGCAGCGCATCGTCTTCGGCGCACACCTCGCCCTCGCGTCAGGCGTCGACTGGACCCCGTGCGCCGCGTTCGGGAACGTCGACGACCAGACGGTGCAGGGCGGCCTGGATCTCCTGTGCCGAGTGGTCGGTGGCCGCGGCACCGTCGCGGGCGCCGTCATGGTGGGGCGACGGCGGCAGATCGAGCTGCGGCCGGAGAACACCGTCCCGCTCGGCGTGTGGGCGGGACAGCTGACGCTCCGCGCCCCGTACGTGCTGACGTCCGACCCTCCGGCGGCTGCCGTGCAGGCGGCCGTGGTCGTGTCCGCCGATCTGCCCGACGCAGAGCTCGCCGGTGCCTTCCGCTCTGTCGTCCTGCCGGGAACCGTCGAGCTGCGGCGTCGTGAGAACGGGTTCGACCTGGTGTGGGACAGCGCGGCGGCCGCCGGGCTGCTCCGAGACCCGGTCGGCGCCGGCCGCGTCGTGCTCCGGCTCGCCGTCCTGCCGTCGCTGCTCGACCGCGACGCGCCACAGCTGGCGTTCCATGCGGCGGTGGGTCTGGCTCCCTGACTGCCCGAGCTCGAGATCGGGCCGAGCAGGCGTCCGGGCCGCCAGACCCTCGCCTGGCGACCCGAAGAGGTCTTCCTGTGACAGCACCCGGATCGGATCTCGGACGCCCGCCTCGTTGACTCCGGCCTCACGCTGCACGGCCGGCCGAGACTTCACCTGTCTGTTCCTACGACTCCTCGTCCACTCGGAACCGTTCTGCGTTCGAGAACCGTCAGATGTCCGTTCGGAGCTCGTCGATGCCGGGCGAACCCGTACAAACCGTCGAGACCGTCACGGCCTGCCGAGACCGACCGAGTCAGGATCGTTGCGTCCGATGTGCCGAAAGTTCAGTTGCTCACTCTGCTCGTCTCACTCCCGTCATCGGACCGGACGTACCAGCCGACCCTCATCTGCTTGCTCACCGAGGTCCAGTTTGCTGATGCCCTTCGATCCTCCCGCCACGGTGGCCACGGGTCAACGCATGACCGGAGGATCGCTCGGATCAGCAAGGTGTGGGCGGGGCAGGTGGCCAGGTCGGTTCACCGTGCCCGAGACCGCGCGGCAGGGCTCGTCGCTGAGGAGCGAGCGGAGGGCGAGCCCTCCTCGCCGAAGACGAGCACGACTCGCGCGCCGAAAGGACGCTAGGGTCCGCAGATTGGCAGCGTGACCTCGCACGCTCTCGGAGCGGACGACGGGAATCGAACCCGCGTAGCCAGTTTGGAAGACTGGGGCTCTACCATTGAGCTACGTCCGCGCGTGCCGGGCGCAGACCCGGCGGCGCAGCAAGGCTACCGGTTCTGCGGGGTGTGTCGTCCCCACCGCCGCTTTGGCGGCCGGTCGCGCTCGTGACGTACCATCGAGGGTCGCGCGTACGCCGTCGGGTGCTCGCACGTCGCCTCCCCGGGACTCGTCCTGGTGGGGTCACGACGTCGCCCGGGCCGCAGCGTGCGCAGCGCCTCCCAGCGCGTGCAGAGCGAAGCGAGCCATCTCGTCGGATCCTCCGGCGCCCGGCCATGACCAAGTGGAGACCATCGAAGTGAAGAGCGCCGTCGAGACCCTGGACCCGACCAAGGTCAAGCTGTCCGTCGAGGTGACGTACGACGAGCTCAAGCCGAGCATCGATCACGCCTACCAGCACATCGCCGAGCAGGTGACGGTGCCCGGGTTCCGCAAGGGCAAGGTGCCGCCGCGCATCATCGACCAGCGCGTCGGTCGCCCCGCGGTCATCGAGCACGCGGTCAACGAGGGCCTGTCGTCCTTCTACGCCGAGGCCGTGCGCGAGAACAAGCTGCGTCCCATGGGCCAGCCCGAGGTCGAGGTCACGAAGGTCCCCGGCCTCGTGCCCGCCGAGGCCGGCGACGAGGGCGAGCTGCACTTCACCGCCGAGGTCGAGGTGCGCCCCGAGATCACGCTGCCCGCGCTCGACTCCCTGAGCCTCACCGTCGACGACGTCGAGGTCTCGGACGAGGACGTCGACGCGCGTCTCGACGCGCTCCGCGAGCGGTTCGGCTCGCTGGTCGGCGTCGACCGTCCCGCCGAGGCGGGCGACTTCGTCGTCATCGACCTCGCCGCCACCATCGGTGACGAGCAGGTCGACCAGGTCTCGGGCACGAGCTACCAGATCGGCTCGGGCAACATGCTCGAGGGCCTCGACGAGGCGCTCACCGGGCTGTCGTCGGGCGAGACCACCACGTTCGAGACCGTCCTCGTCGGCGGCGACCGCAAGGGCGAGACGGCCAACGTCACCGTCACGGCCACGGCCGTCAAGGAGCGCCAGCTGCCCGACGCGGACGACGAGTTCGCGCAGCTCGCGAGCGAGTTCGACACGATCGACGAGCTCAAGGCCGACCTGCGGGTCCAGGCGGGGCGCATCAAGGCCTCCAACCAGGCCGTCCAGGCGCGCGACCTGCTGGTCGAGAAGCTCACGACCGAGACCGAGATCCCGGTGCCGAGCGGTGTCGTCGAGGCCGAGGTGCACCGCCACCTCGAGTCCGAGGGTCGCCTGGAGGACGACGAGCACCGTGCCGAGGTGACGGAGCAGGCGCAGACCGCGCTGCGCAACCAGATCCTGCTCGACACGCTCGCCGAGCAGCTCGACATCAAGGTCAGCCAGAGCGAGCTGCTCGACTACCTCGTCAGCGCGTCGCGCCAGTACGGCATGGACCCCAACACGTTCATCACGACGCTGGACCAGCAGGGTCAGATCCCGGCCATGGTCGCCGAGGTCGCCCGTTCCAAGGCGCTGGCCGTGTCGCTGCGCTCCGTCTCCGTCGTCGACGGCTCGGGCAAGGCTGTCGACCTGTCCGAGTTCATCGGCACGGAGGAGGAGGACGCCGAGGTCGAGCAGGCCGAGGCGTCCGCCCCGACCGACGCGGCGACCGACTTCTCCGCCGTCGCGTTCGGCGAGGACAGCGCGGACGAGAAGGCCTGAGCGGCCCGCACCACCAGGACCGCACGACGCGCCACCCGGCGTCGTCGCTGACGGCCCCGCCGCCCTTCCCGGGTGCGGCGGGGCCGTCGTCGTCCGCGGCCGCGGCCGTCCGGGCGCAGCCGCTGCGCCGTCAGCGAAACGGCGCGTCGGCGGGACGTGAGCGGGCGCGGCCGGGCGTTAGGGTCGCTGCAACGCGCGACCGGCCGCAGCTCCCGACACGGGGGGCCGGCCACCGCGCAGGCAGCACGCAGCCAGACGAGGGAGCCTTCGTGAACGAGCAGGTGCCGTCCCTGGCCCGGTCAGATACTCCGGGCCTCGGCCTCAACGATTCCATCTACAACCGACTGCTCCGCGAGCGGATCATCTGGCTCGGGTCGGAGGTCCGGGACGAGAACGCCAACGCCATCTGCGCGCAGATGATGCTGCTGGCGGCAGAGGACCCCGACAAGGACATCTGGCTCTACATCAACTCGCCCGGCGGGTCGATCACGGCCGGCATGGCGATCTACGACACCATGCAGTACATCAAGCCCGACGTCGCGACGATCGCGATGGGCATGGCGGCGTCGATGGGGCAGTTCCTGCTCTCCTCGGGCACCAAGGGCAAGCGGTACGCCACGCCCCACGCCCGCGTGATGATGCACCAGCCGTCCGGCGGCATCGGTGGCACCGCGACGGACGTCCGCATCAACGCCCAGCTCATCCTGCACATGAAGAAGGTGCTCGCCGAGCTGATCGCCGAGCAGACGGGCAAGAGCGTCGAGCAGATCAACGCCGACTCGGACCGTGACCGCTGGTTCACCGCGCCGGAGGCCCTGGAGTACGGGTTCATCGACCACGTCGTCTCCAGCTCCCACTCCGTCGCCGGTGGCGGCGGGACGCAGTCCTGACGGCCACCGCGAACGCATCAGCGAGGAGAACCTTCGTGAGCATGGAGTCCCAGTTCATCGCCCGAGCCGGCCACCTGGCCGGCGGCACGGCGCCCGCCTCACCCATGGGCCGGTACGTGCTCCCGCAGTTCGAGGAGCGCACCGCCTACGGCTTCAAGCGTCAGGACCCGTACACCAAGCTGTTCGAGGACCGCATCATCTTCCTCGGCGTGCAGGTCGACGACGCGTCCGCGGACGACGTCATGGCGCAGCTGCTCGTGCTGGAGTCCACGGACCCCGACCGCGACATCACGCTGTACATCAACTCGCCCGGCGGCTCGTTCACCGCGCTGACGGCGATCTACGACACGATGCAGTACATCAAGCCGCACATCCAGACCGTCTGCCTCGGGCAGGCGGCCTCGGCCGCGGCCATCCTGCTGGCCGCCGGCTCGCCCGGCAAGCGCCTCGCACTGCCCAACGCCCGCGTGCTGATCCACCAGCCCGCGATGGAGGGTGGCGGCTACGCGCAGGCGTCGGACATCGAGATCCAGGCCAACGAGCTCATCCGCATCCGCGAGTGGCTCGAGCAGGCGCTCGCGCAGCACACCGGCCGGCCGATCGAGCAGGTCCGTGCGGACATCGAGCGCGACAAGATCCTCACCGCGGCCCAGGCCAAGGACTACGGGATCGTCGACCAGGTCCTCGAGAGCCGCAAGGGCGTTCACCCCACGGTGGTCCAGCCCGCCTGACGTCGTGACCCCCGGTCCGGCCCGCCGTGGCCGGGCCGGGGCGGCACGGCCTCGTCAGGTTGGGCCATCCGTGCGAACCGGGACGCATCGGACGGCGCGTCGCGCCCGACACGCCGCGACCCACCCGCCGGGTTCGGCTGACAGGGGGCCGTGCGTGGTGTGCAATGGGGGAACGTGACTCACGGACCGTGAGGTCACGACGACGGCGCACCGCCGGTACGGCGGAGGGCGACACGAGGGAAGGGGACGCACATGGCGCGTATCGGGGACGGTGCGGACCTTCTCAAGTGCTCGTTCTGCGGCAAGTCCCAGAAGCAGGTCAAGAAGCTCATCGCAGGCCCAGGGGTGTACATCTGCGACGAGTGCATCGACCTGTGCAACGAGATCATCGAGGAGGAGCTCGCCGAGGCCACCGAGGTCGGCATGGTGGAGCTGCCGAAGCCGAAGGAGATCTTCGAGTTCCTCGAGCAGTACATCGTCGGCCAGGAGCCCGCCAAGCGCTCCCTCGCGGTCGCGGTCTACAACCACTACAAGCGCATCCAGGCCGGTGAGGGCGCCCGGGCGACCACCGGTGAGGAGCCGGTGGAGATCGCCAAGTCGAACATCCTGCTGATCGGCCCCACGGGCTGCGGCAAGACGTACCTCGCGCAGACGCTCGCCAAGATGCTCAACGTCCCCTTCGCGATCGCGGACGCCACGGCCCTCACCGAGGCGGGCTACGTCGGCGAGGACGTGGAGAACATCCTCCTCAAGCTCATCCAGGCTGCCGACTACGACGTCAAGAAGGCCGAAGCGGGCATCATCTACATCGACGAGATCGACAAGATCGCGCGCAAGAGCGAGAACCCGTCGATCACGCGGGACGTGTCCGGCGAGGGCGTCCAGCAGGCGCTGCTGAAGATCCTCGAGGGCACGACGGCGTCGGTGCCGCCGCAGGGCGGGCGCAAGCACCCGCACCAGGAGTTCATCCAGATCGACACGACGAACGTCCTGTTCATCGTCGCGGGCGCGTTCGCGGGGCTGGACGAGATCATCACGTCCCGCGCCGGGCGCCGCGGCATCGGGTTCGGTTCCCCGATCCACTCGGCCGACGACGTGGACGTGTACGGCGAGGTCATGCCGGAGGACCTGCTGAAGTTCGGCCTGATCCCCGAGTTCATCGGCCGTGTCCCGATCATCACGACCGTGTCCCCGCTGGACCGGGTGGCGCTGGTGCGGATCCTCACGGAGCCGCGCAACGCGCTCGTGAAGCAGTACCAGCGGATGTTCCAGATCGACGGCGTCGACCTGGAGTTCGAGGACGACGCCATCGAGGCCGTCGCGGAGCAGGCGCTGCTGCGCGGCACCGGTGCGCGCGGCCTGCGGGCGATCCTCGAGGAGGTGCTCCAGCAGGTGATGTTCGAGGTCCCGTCGCGTGACGACGTCGCACGCGTCGTCATCACGAAGGACGTCGTCCTCGACAACGTCAACCCGACGCTGGTCCCTCGCGACACCTCGCGCGACAAGCGCGCTCCCCGCGAGAAGAGCGCGTGAACGCACCCGGGCGCGTCGTGCCGGCCGAGCTGGCACGCCTGCGCGGCAGCATCGACAACATCGACGCCGCGCTGATCCACATCCTCGCCGAGCGGTTCAAGGCCACGCAGCGCGTCGGCGTGCTCAAGGCCGAGCTGGGTCTGCCCGCGTCGGACCCGGGCCGCGAGGCGCAGCAGGTCGCCCGGCTGCGCGAGCTCGCCCACGAGGCGGACCTCGACCCGGTCTTCGCCGAGAAGTTCCTCGAGTTCATCGTCGGCGAGGTGATCCGCCACCACGAGGCGATCGCGCACGACCACGCGCAGCGCGCCTGACGGACGCTCGTCCGGCTCCACCTCACCCTGTGCGGGAGTTGGCGCGGGGTGTACCGGTGACCCAAGGTAGAGGGGTCAGCCCCGGTCAGGCACCGGCTGTGGCGTCGCCGGGGACGTGCACGCAGGAGGAGAAGACCCCTATGCACCTGCACTGGCTCAAGCCGCTGCTCGGCCGACCGGCCCCGTTCGTCACCGTCCACCTCGACGCGTCGCCCGCGGAGGTGGCCGGCGAGTCGGGACCCGTGGACCGGTGGCGCTCCGTGCGGCGGGATCTCGAGCGGGACGGCGCGCCCGCCGCGATCCTGGACGAGCTCGGCGAGCGCATCGCCCAGCCGGACGGGCGGCGGAACGCCCACGGGCGCGCCCTGATCGCCGACGCGAACGGCGTCGTGGTGGACCGGGTGCTGCAGGCGGCCCCCGCGACCTCGAGCGGCTCGTACGGCCCGGTCCCGGCGCTGGCGCCGGTCGTGCGCGCGAGCGAGGAGAGCGTCGGTGTGCTGGTGGTGGCGGTCGACCGCACGGGGGCGGACCTGCGGTGGAGCGAGGTGGACGACGGCGAGAACCACGGCCCGGTGACGGAGACCGTCGACGGCGGGCACGACGAGGTGCGCAAGGTCCGCGAGGCCGGCCTCGAGCGGCGCGGACAGACCCGGGCCGAGGACTCCTGGCAGCGCAACGCCGAGGTCGTCGCCGCGGCCCTCGACAAGCGGGTGCGTGACAAGCGCCCCGACCTGGTCGTGCTGACGGGAGACGTGCGTATGGTGCCGCTGGTGCGCGACGCCCTGGGGCAGCACGCACGCGAGCTGGTGGTGGAGGTGCCCGGTGGCGGCCGTGGCGAGGGCATCCACGAGGCAGCGTTCCACGCGCGGGTCGCCGAGGTCGTGGCCGAGCACCGCACGAAGCGCCGCTCCGCGCACGTCGAGCGGTTCCGCGAGGCGCGCGGCCGGGGCGAGGGCGCGGTCACCGGGTTCGACGACGTGGTCGACGTGCTGCGACGTGGGCAGGTCGACGAGCTGATCGTCGGCGCCGGCAGTCTCGCGGGCCGGACCCTGTGGGTCGGCCCGGGTGAGCTGCAGGTGGCGTCGTCGAGGTCGGACCTGGCGTCGATCGGCGTGGTCGACGGCGAGGTGCGCCAGATGCCGGCGGACGTGGCGGTGATGCGTGCGGTGGTCGGTCAGGACGCCGGCGTGACGTTCGTCGACGATGACGACGACGAGCTCCTCGACGGTATCGGGGCGACCCTGCGGTGGGCCGACGAGTCGACACCGAGCGAGTCGGTGCCGTCGCAGTCGGGCGACTACCGTCGCCTGCGCGCCGGTCTCTGAGGCCGCCCGACGCGTCGTGGGACGCGCCCCGGTGCTCAGGCGCCGGGGCGCGTGTCCACGTACAGCGCGTCGACCTGCTGCGCGAAGTCCTTGAGGACCGCCGCCCGCTTGACCTTCATCGACGGCGTCAGGTAGCCGTTCGCCTCGGTGAAGTCGGTGGTCAGCACGGAGATCTTGCGGATCGACTCCGCGCGGGACACCGCCTCGTTCGCGCGGTCCACGGCGCGGTCCAGCGCCTCGAGCACCTGGGGGTGCTCGGCCGCCGCCGTGACGTCCATGGGGGGCAGGCCGTGCATCGCGAGCCAGCCGGGCAGCATCTCCGCGTCGAGCGTGACGAGGGCGCCGATGAACGGCCGCTGGTCTCCCACGACGACGACCTGGCTGACGATGGGGTGACCGCGCAGCCGGTCCTCCAGGAGGGCCGGCGCCACGTTCTTGCCGCCGGCGGTGACGATGATCTCCTTGCTCCGGCCGGTGATGCGCAGGTACCCGTCGTCGTCGAGCGTGCCGATGTCCCCGGTGCGCAGCCAGCCGTCGACCAGCGTCTGCGCCGTCTCCTCGGGCATGTGCCGGTAGCCGCGGAAGACGTGCGGCCCGGCGACCCAGATGTGGCCCTCGTCGTCGACCCGCAGGGACGTGCCCGGCATGGGAGGGCCGACCGTCCCGATCTTCGTCAGGCCGGGCCGGTTGACCGCGGTGGCGGCGGAGGTCTCCGTCAGGCCGTAGCCCTCGAGCACGTGCACGCCGATGCCGCGGTAGTAGTGCCCGAGACGCTCGCCGAGCGGGGCGCCGCCGGAGACGGCGTACTCCGTGCGGCCGCCGAGGGCGGCACGCAGCTTGCGGTGCACGAGCCGGTCCGCGACGCCGTGCTGCGTCTTCAGGGCCGCACTCGGGCCGTCGGGGGTCTCGAGGGCGCGGGAGTACGCGATCGCCACCTTGGCGGCCCACCGGAACATCCGCAGCTTGGTGCCCGACCCGGCCTTCTGCTCCGCGGAGTTGTAGACCTTCTCGAACACCCGCGGGACCGCGAGCAGGTAGGTGGGCTTGAACGACGCGAGGTCCGGCAGGAGGTTGCGCGTGTCGGGGGCGTGCCCCATGACGGCGCCGGACTCGATGCAGACCACCTGGATGAAGCGCGCGAAGACGTGCGCGAGCGGCATGAACAGCAGCGTGCGCGAGGTCGGCTTCGACACGACCTCCGCCAGCCCCACCGCGCCGTTGCGGGACAGCGCGACGAAGTTGCCGTGCGTGAGCTCGACGCCCTTCGGGCGGCCGGTCGTGCCGGACGTGTAGATCACCGTGGCGAGGTCGTCACCCCGGGCCATGGTGCTGCGCCGGTCGATCTCGGAGTCCGGCACGGCGGTTCCCCGCGCCGCGAGTGCGGTGAGCGCGCCCTCGTCGATCACCAGGACCTCGGTGAGCCCCGGCAGGTCCTTGCGCACCTGCTCGATGACGGCGGCGTGCGCGGGCGTCTCGACGACGGCCATCCGGACCCCGGAGTCCGACGCGATCCAGCGCACCTGCTCGGCCGACGACGTCTCGTAGACCGGCACGCCGATGGCACCGGCGGTCCAGATCGCGAAGTCGACGAGCGTCCACTCGTAGCGGGTGCGGGACATGATCGCGACCCGGTCGCCGGGCTCGACGCCGGCCGCGACCAGGCCCTTGGCGATCGCGCGCACCTCGGCCACGAAGGCGGCGACCGTCACGGGCTGCCACGTCCCGCCGAGGCCGGCCTGGCGCTCGGCCAGGACGCCGTCGGGGTCGCGTGCGAGCCGGGCGGCCAGCATGGTGCAGATCGACGCCGAGGGGTCGGGCGCGACGAGGGCGGGGGACGTGAACTCGGACATGTGGCGTGACTCCTGTACAGGGGGACGTCACGACAGTAGTGCCGTGACGTTCACCTCGTGGGGGACTGGTGTGTGGGATCGAGCACCCGCTGCAGGAAGGTGCGGGTGCGCTCCTCGCGGGGTGCGCCGATGACCTGGTCGGCAGGTCCGGTCTCGACGACCGTGCCGTCGTCCATGAAGACGACGCGGTCGCCGACCTCGCGGGCGAAGGCCATCTCGTGGGTGACGACGAGCATCGTCATGCCGCCGTCCGCGAGGTCCCGCATGACGCCGAGGACGTCGCCGACGAGCTCGGGGTCGAGGGCGGACGTCGGCTCGTCGAAGAGCATGAGCTGCGGGTCCATCGACAGCGCGCGGGCGATCGCGACGCGCTGCTGCTGCCCGCCCGAGAGCTGCGCGGGCATCGCGTCCGGCCGCTCGGCGAGGCCGACGCGCTCGAGGTTCGCGAGCGCGACGCGCTCCGCCTCCGCACGCGAGCGGCGCAGCACGGTGCGCTGCGCCATGGTGCAGTTCTCGAGCACGGTCCGGTGGCTGAACAGGTTGAACTGCTGGAAGACCATGCCGACGTGCGTGCGGACGCGGTCGATGTCGACGTCGGGGTCCGTGACCTCGGCGCCCAGCAGCTCGATGCTGCCCGACGTGGGCTGCTCGAGCAGGTTCACGCAGCGCAGCAGCGTCGACTTGCCCGACCCCGACGGGCCGATCACGCAGACGACCTCACCGGCCTGGACGTCGAGGTCGATGCCCCGGAGCACCTCGTGCTCGCCGAACGACTTGTGCAGGTCCCGGACCCGGACGACGGGCCGTGCGGGGTCGGCGGTCATGCGCGTCCTCCTGTGCGCCGCTCGAGCCGTCGGGCGACGATGCCGAGCGGGATGGTGATGACGAGGTAGCAGGCGCCGACGACGAAGAGGCCCGTGAGACCGCCCGACGCCGTCGACAGCGCGTCACGCCCGACCTTGGTCAGCTCGAAGTACGCGGGCGTCTGGCCGAGCACGAACAGCAGCGAGGTGTCCTTCGTCAGGAGCAGGACCTCGTTGGTCAGCGGCGGCATCACCGTGCGGAACGCCTGGGGGAGCACGACCTGGACCATGGTGCGGGTGTGCGACATCCCCAGGGACCGTGCCGCCTCGACCTGTCCGCGGGGGACGGCCTGGATGCCCGCGCGGAGGGTCTCGGAGATGTAGGCGGCGGACACCGAGCCCAGCGCGATGGCGGCGATGGCGATGATCGACGTCAGGGCGATGCCGAAGGCGATCGGCACGGCGTACCCGACGGCGATCACGACGAGCAGGGCGGGGATGCCGCGGAAGAACTCGACGTACGTCGTGGAGATCCAGCGGTACGGCGCGACCGACGACAGGCGCATCAGGGCGAGCACCGTGCCGAGGCTCAGGCCGACCGCGAACGCGGCGAGCGTGTACGTCACCGTGTTGAGGAACGCGCGGGGGAGCCGGTCGAGCATCTCGCCGGCCGCGGCCGGGTTGAAGATCGTCTGGCCGACCGTGCTCCAGTCCGCCGTCGAGAGCAGCAGCGCGAGGACGGCGAGCAGCACGACGTACTGGACGCCGCGCGACAGCCGGGCCCGCCGGCGCGGGCTCATGCGAGCCCGGCCGGCGGCCGCCGAGAGGTCGACCGACATCAGTCCGTGGGCTCGGCCGTCGGCTCGCCCGCGCCGAAGTACTCGGCCACGAGCTCGTCGTACGTGCCGTCCTGCGTGATCCGCTCGAGCGTCGCGTTCGCGGCGTCGAGGAGTGCGGTGTTGCCGGTGCGGACGGCGAGGCCGTACTGCTCACCGGTCGGCACGACGAAGGCGATCTCGAGCCCGTCGCCCGCGTACGGCTCCAGCACGGTGACGTCGTTCATGACCACGTCGACCTGGCCGTTGCGCAGCGACTGGATCTGCAGCCCGAGGTCCTCGAACTGGACGCCCTCGAGGCCCTGCTCGTCGACCCACGTGGCGCCGGTCGTGGCCTGCTGGACGCCGATCTTCGTGCCCTGCAGGCCCGCCTCGTCCGCCACGGTCGACCCGGAGGCGACCAGCACGCCCTGGTCCGCGTCGAAGTACGCGTCGGTGAAGTCGACGTTCTTCTCGCGGGCCTCGGTGATGGTGAGCGCCGACGCCGCGATGTCGCACTGGCGGGCGTTGAGGGCCGCACCGGACTCGATCGCGTCGAAGCCCGTGTTGAGCGGTCGCAGCTCGACGCCCAGGTCGGCCGCGATCTCGCCGGTGATGGCCATGTCGAGGCCGACGATCTCGCCGTCCTCCTCGTACTCGAACGGCTCGAACGGCGGGTTCGTGCAGACGGTCAGGGTGCCGTCGTTCACGAGCGCGAGCTCGCCGTCGTCACCCGCCGTGTCGTTCCCGCTGGAGCAGGCGGTCAGGGCGAGCAGTGCGGCAGCGGCCAGGGCGCTGACGGGCAGGGGGTGGCGCATGGGTGGTCCTTCCGAGCGGAGCGGTGCGCGCATAACTATACGCCACACATCATTCCTATCCGTTGCGGGGGTGCCCGGGACCTCTGTCCCGACCCTCCCACGGCGTGCTCGCGCACGCCCGGGCGGGGCCGCGCCCTGCTCGACGCGGCCCGATCGCCCGGCGGTGGGTCACCGGGCGACGGCCTCCCCGAGGCGCGCGTCCCGGGCGACGACCGTGTCCCCGGTGCCGGTCGCGATCTCCAGCGTCCCGGTCGCGCGGCCCGCGTTGCGGACGTCGTCGAGCGCGGCCTCGACACCGGCGCGCAGGGCGTCCGGCACCTCGAGGACGGCGTGCTCGACGGGCGTGCGCATGGACACCTTCGCCTCGGACTTCACCTTGCGCAGTGCGGCGAGCGCGGCGCCCGCACCGGCGACGAGGCCCGGATCGGCGTCGCCGGCCGCGGCGCGCAGCGCGTCGCTCGTCGGCCACGGCGCGCGGTGCACCGTGCCCTCGCGCCACCACGACCAGACCTCCTCGGTCGCGTACGGCAGCACGGGCGCGAACAGGCGCAGCAGCGTGTCGAGGGCCAGGCCGAGCGCCGCGCGTGCCGAGGCCGTCGCGGGCGTGACCTCCGCGTCCGAGGCGCCCGCACCGTACGCACGGTCCTTGACCAGCTCGAGGTAGTCGTCGCAGAACGTCCAGAAGAACGTCTCCGTGAGCTCCAGGGCGCGCGTGTGGTCGTAGCCCTCCAGGGCGGCGGTCGCCTGGTCGACGACGGTCGCGAGGCCGGCGAGCATCGCCCGGTCCAGCGGCTCGGTCACGAGCGTGGCGTCGAGCGACACCGGCTCGTCCGCGGGCCCGAACGACAGCACGAACTTGCTCGCGTTGAGGACCTTGATCGCCAGGCGGCGGCCGATCTTCATCTGGCCGACCTCGAACGCCGCGTCGGTGCCCAGCCGGGCGCTGGCGGCCCAGTAGCGCACCGCGTCCGAGCCGTGCTCCTCGAGCAGGCCCATGGGCGTGACGACGTTGCCCTTCGACTTGCTCATCTTCTTGCGGTCGGGGTCGAGGATCCAGCCGCTGATCGCCGCGTGCTTCCACGGCAGCGAGCCCGACTCCAGGTGCGCGCGCACCACCGACGAGAACAGCCAGGTGCGGATGATGTCCTGCCCCTGCGGGCGCAGGTCCATCGGGAACGTCCGCGCGAACAGGTCGGGGTCGTCGAGCCAGCCGCACACGATCTGCGGGGTCAGCGAGCTCGTCGCCCACGTGTCCATGATGTCGGGGTCGCCGACGAACCCGCCGGGCACGCCGCGCTGGTCGGCGGTGTAGCCGGCCGGGACGTCGCTCGACGGGTCGACCGGCAGCGCGGCCTCGTCCGGCACGAGCGGGGAGTCGTACCGCGGCTCGCCCTGCCCGTCCAGCGGGTACCAGACCGGGATCGGCACGCCGAAGAAGCGCTGGCGCGAGACCAGCCAGTCGCCGTTGAGGCCGCCGACCCAGTTGTCGTACCGCACGCGCATGAACTCGGGGTGGAACGCAAGCTCCTGGCCGCGGGCGAGCAGCTCGTCGCGCAGGTGCTCGTCGCGACCGCCGTTGCGGATGTACCACTGGCGGCTCGTGACGATCTCGAGGGGCTTGTCGCCCTTCTCGTAGAAGTTGGCCTTGCGCTGCGTCGGGACCGGCTCGCCCAGCAGGTCGCCGGACTCGCGCAGCCCTGCCACGACGGCCTCGCGCGCGCTGAAGGTCGTCTTGCCGGCGATGTCGCCGTAGAGCGCGCGCCCCGCGTCGGACGTCAGCCACTCCGGCGTGTCCCGCAGGATGCGGCCGTCGCGCCCCATGACCGAGCGCGTCGGCAGGCGCAGCTCGCGCCACCACTGCACGTCGGTCAGGTCACCGAAGGTGCAGCACATCGCGATGCCCGCGCCCTTGTCGGGCTCGGCGGCGGGGTGCGCGAGCACGGGCAGCTCGACGCCGAACAGGGGGCTCGTCACCGTCGTGCCGAACAGGTGCTGGTAGCGCTCGTCGTCGGGGTGCGCGATGAGCGCGACGCACGCGGGCAGCAGCTCCGGGCGCGTCGTCTCGATGACGACCTGCTCGCCGTCCGGGCGGTGGAAGGCGACCTTGTGGAACGCGCCGGGGTAGTCGCGGGCCTCGAGCTCGGCCTGCGCGACGGCGGTCTGGAACGTCACGTCCCACAGACCGGGCGCCTCGGCCTGGTACGCCTCGCCGCGGCCGAGGTTGCGCAGGAACGCGCGCTGCGACACCGCGCGGGCCTTCGCGCCGATGGTCTGGTACGTCATCGACCAGTCGACGGAGAGGCCCAGGCGGCGCCACAGCGCCTCGAACTGGAGCTCGTCCTCGGCCGACAGCCGCTCGCACAGCTCGATGAAGTTGCGGCGCGACACCGGCACCTGGTCGCCGGGCTTGACGGCCTTGCCGTCGGTGCCGTTGTGCGGCGGCACGAAGCCCTCGACGTAGGGGAGCGACGGGTCGCAGCGCACGCCGTAGTAGTTCTGCACGCGACGCTCGGTCGGCAGCCCGTTGTCGTCCCAGCCCATCGGGTACATGACCTCGCGGCCGCGCATGCGCTGGAAGCGCGCGACGACGTCGGTGTGGGTGTACGAGAACACGTGGCCGACGTGCAGCGAGCCGGACACCGTCGGGGGCGGGGTGTCGATCGAGTAGACCTGCTCGCGCTCGGCCGTGCGGTCGAACGTGTACGTGTCCTGCTCGGCCCACGTGCGCGACCAGCGGTCCTCCAGCCCGTCGACCGTCACCTTGTCCGGTACCTGGCGGGCGGCGGTGGCGCTCGTCGGGGTATCGGTGCGGGGGGTGTGGTCGCTCATGGTCACCCATCCTCCCAGATCGACACCCCCGCGAGTGCACGCGCGAGCGGTCCGGGCGGCGCTATCCGTGGGCCGCGCGGCGGGCGCGGTAGGCGGCGACGTGCGCGCGGTTGCCGCACGCGTTGACGTCGCAGAACCGTCGCGAGCGGTTGCGCGAGAGGTCCACCAGCACCGCACGGCAACCCGCGCCCGCGCACCGCCTCATGCGCGCGTACTCGTCGGACCGGACGACGTCGACGACGCCCATCGCGGTCTCGACGACGATGACGCTCGCGAGCGCGGCGCCCGGGACCGTGGCGTGCAGGTGCCAGTCCACCGCGTCGTGCCGGACGAGGTGCGGGACCGCGTCGGCCTCGCGCAGCATCGCGTTGACGAGCTCGGCGGCCTCGTCGCGCTCGACGTCCCACAGCCGGGCGATGCGGTCGCGGGCCGCGCGCACGTGCGCGACCTCCGCGTCGTCGCGGTCGTGCCGGCCGGTGTAGCCCCAGCGCGTGAAGTACGCGTCGAGGTCTGCGACCGTGCTCAGGGCGTCGTGGCCGTCGCGGCGGCGCGCGGTGTTCACCAGCTCGGCGGCTGCGAGCAGATTCATCTCGGTGTCACGAGCGAAAACCACATTGACTCCTGTCGCGGCAGCGGGCTAGCGTCACGAGCATAGGAGGCATTGACTCCTGACATCGGTTCCGCCGGAGGAGACAAGGTGCAGGGGTCGGGTGCGCGCAGCGCCGGGATCGTCGCGGGGCTCGTCGCCGCGCTCGCGTTCGCCACGAGCGGGCCGGTCGTCAAGCCGCTGCTCGCCGCCGGCTGGAGCCCCGGGGCGGCCATCGTCGTGCGCCTGGCGATCGGCGCGCTCCTGCTCGCCGGGCCCGCGGCGTGGGCGCTGCGCGGGCGCTGGTCGACGCTGCGCACCGACTGGGCCACCGTCGTCGGGCTCGGCATCCTCGGCGTCGCCGGGGCCTCGACGCTGTACTTCTTCGCGGTCGACCGGCTGCCCGTGGCCGTCGCCCTGCTCGTCGAGTACACCGGTCCGCTGCTCCTGCTCCTCTGGGGCTGGGCACGGACCGGACGCGTGCCGGCCCGTGCCACCCTCGTCGGGGCGGCCCTGGCCATGGGTGGCCTCGTGCTCGTGCTGGACGTCACCGGCAGCCTGCAGCTCGACCCGCTCGGTCTGGTCTTCGCGTGCGGTGCCGCGATCGGCAACGCCGGGTACTTCGCCCTGACGGCACGACCCATCGCGCTGCCGCCCGTGAGCCTCGCAGGCGCCGCGATGCTCGTGGGCGCGGTCGTCGTGGGGTCGCTCGCGGCGGTCGGCGTGCTGCCCGTCGAGGCCCCCGACGTCCGGGTCGACGTGCTCGGCGCGCAGGTGCACTGGGCGGTGCCGCTGCTCGTCGTCGGCGCCGTGCCGACCGCGTTCGCGTACGGGGTGTCGGCGGTCTCGGTGCGGCTGCTGGGGGAGCGGCTGGCGTCGTTCCTGGCCCTGTCCGAGGTCCTGCTGTCGGTGCTCCTCGCGTGGGTGCTGCTCGGGGAGCAGCCGCTCGTCGTGCAGGGGCTGGGTGCCGTGCTCGTCGTCGCAGGGGTCGCGCTGGTGCGTGCGGGCGCGGACCGCGACGTGCGCCGGGGCGCGGCGCCGCCCCCGGCGGTCGAGGTCGTCCCCGAGCCCGCGGCTGAGCCCGCCTGACGGGTCGGACGCCGTCGCGCGCGTCGCGACCGCTGCGCATGTCAAACATTCTTGACATCCAGCACCCCCTCCGGCACCCTGAGCATGTCAAACATTCTTGACATCACACGGGAGTCGGCATGACGTACGAGGAGAAGGGCGCGTGGGTCTACGGGCTCGTGGCGCTGGTGGTCTGGGGCGGCTACGTCGCGGTCGTGCTGCAGCGCACCGGCGGCGGGCCGGTGACCGACGTCCGGTACGTGCCCGTGCTGCTGTGGAGCATCGGCGTCTCGGTGCTGCTGAGGATGGTCGTCCGCATCCTGGTCGAGGTCGTCCGGCCGAGCGAGACGCAGCGGCCCGACATGCGCGACCGCGAGATCGACCGGCGCGGGGAGTACGTCGGAGGCTTCGTCCTCGCCGTCGCCATGGTGCTGCCGTTCTGCCTCACGCTCGCCGAGAGCGACCACTTCTGGGTCGCCAACGCGATGTACCTCGCGTACGTGCTCGGGGCGATCGTGGCCAGTGTCGTCAAGGTCGTCGTCTACCGCCGGGGGTTCTGACGTGGGCGGGCGACCCACCCGGGTCACCAACCGCATCCGGGCACTTCGAGCGGCGCGCGACGACATGACGCAGGCCGACCTCGCGGCCCGCCTGGGCGTCACCCGCCAGACCGTCATCGCGATCGAGCAGGGGCGGTACTCGCCGTCCCTGGAGACCGCCTTCCAGATCGCGAGGGCGCTCGGGGTGCCGCTCGACGAGGTCTTCGCCTACCCCGACGACGAGGGCTGACGCCCACCACCAGGAGGTTGCCGTGCGCACCACCACCGACCACCCGACCGCGACCATGACCGCCGTCGTCGCCGACCGCTACGGACCACCCGACGTCCTGCAGGCCACGCGCCTGCCCGTCCCCGTGCCCGGGCCGCAGGACGTCGTCATCTCGGTGCGGACCGTCGCCGTCACCCGTGCCGAGACGGCGTTCCGGGCCGCCGACCCCGCCTTCGCGCGGCTGGCGTCCGGACTTCTGAGGCCCCGTCGCCGCGTGCTCGGCGGAACCCTCGTGGGCGTCGTCACGACGGTCGGTGTCGACGCCGCTCCCTGGCGCGTCGGGGACCGCGTCGTCGCCCGGACCGGCCTCGCGATGGGCGGCTACGCCGAGCGGGTGAGGGTCCCCGCAGGGAACGTCGTGGCACTGCCCGACGACGTCACGGACGACGACGCCGTGGCCGTCGTCGAGGGCGGCCTGACGGCGTTGCCGTTCGTCCGGGACCACGTCCGTGCCCGCCCGGGCATGCGGGTGCTCGTCAACGGGGCAGCAGGGGCCGTCGGCGCGTCCGTGGTCCAGCTGGCCACCCACCTCGGTGCCGCCGTGACCGGGGTCTGCGGGCCCGCGCACGCGGGTCTCGTCGCCGACCTCGGGGCGGTCGACGTCGTCGACCGCTCCAGGACCCCGCTCGAGCGCCTCACCGGCAGCTACGACGTCGTGCTCGACGCCGTGGGCACCAGCTCGCCCCGCGCGTGCCGGCACCTGCTCACCGAGCGCGGGAGCTACCTCACGACGGTCCCGTCGGTCGGCGTCCTGGTGCGCACCGCGACCCGCAGGTGGGAGCGCGGACGGACGGCAGCCGTCGCCTTCACGGGTCTGCGACCGGCGCCCGACCAGCGCGCCGACATGCAGGTGCTCGTCGGCATGCTGCGCGACGGCCACGTGCGGGCCGTCGTGGACCGCAGCTACCCGCTCGCGGAGGCCGCGGCCGCGCACGTGTACGTGGAGACCGGTCGCAAGGCTGGCTCGGTGCTGCTGCACCCGTGACGCGCCGACGGGCGCGGGGGAGCCCGCGCCCGTCGGTCCGACGCAGGGTCGTGAAAGGGCTCGTGATGAGGTGGGCACCGTGCACGTGCGACCGACGACCCCCGCCGCCCTCGTCGCGCACGTCGTCGAGCTCGTGCTCGCGCACCCGGGCCGGTGCCGTGTGCTCGTCGACGGCGCCGCGGCCCTGCGGCCCGACGCGCTCGCCGACGCGCTCGTCGAGCCCCTGCGCGCCGCGGGACGCCCGGTCGCGCGCGTGCACGCCGACGACTTCCTGCGGCCCGCGTCCCTGCGCCTCGAGCACGGGCGGCACGACCCGGACGCGTACCTCGAGGACCGGCTCGACGCGCGTGCGCTCGCGCGCGAGGTCCTCGACCCGTTCGTCGTCGACGGTACGTACCTGCCGACGCTGCGCGACGCCGCGCGCGACCGCGCGACCCGTGCCGAGCGGGTGCGGGAGGACGAGGGCGCGGTGCTCCTCCTCGACGGCGAGCTGCTGCTGGGGCGGTGGTTCGACGCCGAGCTCACGGTGCACCTGGCCGTGCGCCCCGCGACGCTCGCGCGCCGGCTCGGGCCCGACCGTGCGTGGCAGCTGCCCGCGTTCACGCGCTACGAGCAGGAGGTCGGCCCGCAGGACGTCGCCGACGTCGTCGCGCGCGTCGACGACCCGCGGCACCCCGCGCTCGTCGTGCGCTGACGCCCGGCCGGGCGCCCTGCGCAGGCGCGGGGCTAGGCTCGGTCGGCAAGGACGAGCACTCGGGGAGGCACATCACGTGGCAGGTCTGACGGTCGGGTACGCGGCCATGCTGGAGCAGTTCCACCCTCGCGAGGCCGTGGAGCTCTCGGCGTACGCCGAGCAGCACGGGTTCTCCGGCGTCATGGCCGCGGACCACTTCGCACCGTGGGTGCCCGCGCAGGGGCAGTCCTCGTTCGTGTGGAACGTGCTCACGGCCGTCGGCGAGCGCACCACCGGGGACATGGGGCCGGGCGTCACCGCGCCGACGTTCCGCTGGCACCCGGCGATGGTCGCGCAGGCCTCGGCGACGCTCGCCGCGATGTACCCCGGACGGCACTGGCTGGGCCTGGGCTCGGGCGAGGCGCTCAACGAGCACGTCGTGGCCGGCTACTGGCCCGAGGCGCCCGAGCGCATCAACCGCATGTTCGAGGCCATCGACATCATCAACAAGCTGTTCTCGGCCTCCCTGGCAGGCAAGGACGTCAAGCACTCGGGCACCTTCTACAAGCTCGAGTCGACGCGCCTGTGGACGATGCCGGAGGTGGCGCCCGAGATCCTCGTGGCGACGGCGGGCCCCGTCACGGCCAAGCGCACCGGGCGGCACGCGGACGGCATCATCACGGTCGGCGCGCCGCTCGAGAAGATCAGCGGACTGTTCGGCAAGTTCGCCGAGGGCGCGCGCGAGGCCGGCAAGGACCCCGACGCGATGCCCAAGGTGCTGCAGCTGCACCTGTCGTGGGCGCCGACCGACGAGGAGGCGCTCGCGAACGCGATGCACGAGTGGCCCAACGGCGGCATGAAGTTCCCCAAGGCCGACATCCGCTCGCCGTTCGACTTCGAGCAGATGGCCAAGCTCGTGCGCCCCGAGGACTTCGAGGGCCGCATGGTCATCTCGTCGGACCCGGACGTGCACCGCGCGGAGATCCAGAAGTACGTCGACCTCGGGTTCGACCGGATCTACCTGCACAACGTCGGCCGCAACCAGCGCGAGTGGATCGAGGTCTTCGGCCGCGACGTGCTGCCCAAGCTCGCGCGGTGACCGTGGGCGAGCTGCGCGTCTGGGCGCCCGACGGCATCCGCGAGGTCGTCCCGGGCGACGACCTGGTCGCGCTGCTCGTCGCGGCCCTGCGGGCGGACGCCGCCGCCGACCCGGGGCACGCGCTCACCGACGGGGACGTGGTCGTCGTCACGAGCAAGGTCGTGTCGAAGGCCGAGGGGCGCGTGGTCGCCGCCGACGACCGTGAGCGGGCGATCACCGAACAGACCGTGCGTGTGGTCGCAACGCGCGAGCACCCCGGCGGGGTCACGCGCATCGTCGAGAACCACCTGGGCCTGGTGATGGCCGCCGCCGGCGTGGACGCGTCGAACACCCCCGAGGGCACGGTGCTGCTGCTCCCGCTCGACCCCGACCGGTCGGCGCGGGCCCTGCGTGCCGGGCTGGCCGCCGCGTTCGGCGTGCGGGTCGGGGTCATCGTCACCGACACCGCGGGACGCCCGTGGCGCCAGGGGGTCACGGACCTCGCGATCGGCGCTGCCGGCGTCGAGGTCCTCGACGACCTGCGCGGCCAGGTCGACACGTTCGGGCGGCCACTGACGATGACCGTGGCGGCCGTCGCCGACGAGATCGCGAGCGCTGCCGAGCTGGTCAAGGGCAAGGCGTCGGGGCGTCCGGTGGCCGTCGTGCGCGGGGTCGGTCACGTCGTGACGGACGACGACGGACCCGGGGCGCGCGTGCTGGTGCGCACGGGCCCCGACGACATGTTCCACCAGGGGTCCGCCGAGGCGTACGCGCAGGGGTGGAAGGACGCGCTCGAGCGTCCCGGGCGCTGAGCGTGGCCGAGCCGGGACCGCGTCCTGCGACGGCACGGGCCGCCCCGGCGCCGCGGGACGTGGTGCTGGTCGTCGACGCCGCCAACGTGGTGGGCTCACGGCCCGACGGGTGGTGGCGGGACCGCGCCGGCGCGGCCACCCGGCTGCTCGGGCGCCTCGGTGCCCTCGTCGACGTGACGACCTCGCTGCCGGACGGCACCGGCGTGCGGGTGCGGCACGTCGACGTCGTCCTCGAGGGGCAGGCGCGGACGGCGACCGATCCCGGTGCGCCCGGACTCGCCGTCCACCTCGCGCCGCGCGACGGTGACGCGGAGGTCGTCGTCCGGGCGCGGGCGGCCGGCGCCCGGGCCCTGGTCGTCACCGCCGACCGCGGGCTGCGCGCCCGCCTCGGCGATGCGGCGGTCGTCGGACCGGGGTGGCTGCTCGGCGTCGTCGACCAGCAGGAGGACCCGGAGCGGTCCTGACACCGCTGGGCCGGCCCTCCGCGCGCGACACCGACGCCTCAGGCCGCTGCCCGCCGGTACACGAGCCGCCGGTAGAGCGACTCCGCGGGGCCGCTGCGCCCGGCCGCCTCCAGCGCCACCGCGACCGCGACCGTGACCAGCCACACCCCGACGGCCCACGCGACCACCTGCGCCGAGCCGAGGTGGACGCCGAGCCCGCCCGCCCACGGGGCGAGCGGCAGGACGAACAGCACCGACTGCAGCAGGTAGCAGGTCAGCGACCGCGTGCCGACGGCACGCAGGGCGCGGCCCACCGGTCCGAGGGTCGCGAGCGTCGTGCCGCGGGCGGCGACGGCCCAGGCGACCAGCGCGGCGAACGCGACCCCGCCTGCGGCGCCCGTGAGCTCGTGCAGCATCGCCGAGCCGAACGCGTCGAGCGCCGACGGGTCCCGCAGCCGCGCGACGGCCGTCGCGAACGGCACGGCACCGAGGACGCTGACCGTCAGGCCCACGACGGCCGTGCGGCGCAGCAGGCGGACGTGGTCCGCGGGGCGCTCGAGGACCTCGCGCCGGGCACCCCACAGCCCGACCAGGACGAGCGGCAGCGCGATGACGGCACCGAGCGGCGCGCCGACGAAGCCGGACAGCGCGCGCGCCCCCATCGCCAGCAGGGGTGACTCGACGGACGGGACGGTCAGGGGGCCCATGTCGAAGGCATCCTTGAAGACCACGGCGCCGCCCAGCGCGCCGCCGAGGAACCCGCTGACGGCCAGGAGCAGCGCGGCCGTCACCAGCAGGGTGCGGTCCGAGGCGCGCACGAACAGGACCGCCACCAGACCCGCCACGCCGTACGCGCCGAGGATGTCCCCCTCGAAGAGCAGGACGAGGTGCGCGGCGCCGAACGCGACGAGCACGGCCGCGCGGCGCAGCAGGTCGGCACGGCACGCCGGCCACGGCACCCACGCCGCGGCCCGCCGACGCACGACGACCCCGATCCCGTACCCGTACAGCAGCGCGAACATCGGCATGGTGCGGCGGTCGATCAGCAGGGAGACCACACCGTCGACGGCGCGGTCGAGCCCGGACGAGTCGACCGGCCGCATGCCCAGGCCGACCACGCCGCCCGAGAGGTGCACGACCGCGTTGGCGACCGCGATGCCGAGCAGCGCGAGGCCCCGCGCGACGTCGGGTGCCACCGCGCGGCGCTCGACCGGGACGGGCACGACCGGTGCGTGCGGGGGCCTCGGCAGGGGGACGAGCGCGGCGTGCGGCAACGAGGAGGGGGGCGTCGTCGTCATGCCGCCCATCGTGGCGGTCACGCCGGTGGTGGCGCGTCGGTCTCGCGGATGGTTCTGCTGTCAGTCGTGGGACGGAACCGGGCGACCGCGGAGGAGCAGGTCAGCGGGCCGCCTTGGCGGCGGCCTTCGCGGCGCGCTTGGTCTCGCGGACCTTGCCCAGCGACGCGGCGTCGCGGACGTCCGCGATCGACCGGAACGCGTCGTCGCCGTAGGCACCGGCCGCCTCACGCCAGCCCGCGGGCTGCACGCCGCGCTGCTTGCCGAGCAGCGCGAGGAAGATGCGGGCCTTCTGGTCGCCGAATCCGGGCAGCGCCTTGAGGCGCCGCAGGACGGTCGGTCCGTCAGGATCGCCGTCCGTCCAGATCCGCGTGACGTCACCGTCGTACTCGTCGACGACGGCACGTGCGACGGCCTGGATCCGACCCGCCATCGACCCGGGGTAGCGGTGCACCGCCGGCGGCGTGGCGCACAGCGCGGCGAACTGCTCGGGGTCCGCATCGGCGATGCGGTGCACGTCCAGGCCGCCCATGCGGTCGGCGATCTTCGCGGGCCCCACGAAGGCGGTCTCCATGGGCACCTGCTGGTCGAGGAGCATGCCGATCAGGAGTGCGAACGGGTCGTCGTTGAGCAGGCGGTCGGCAGTCTGGTCGCCCGTCATCCACAGCGTCATGCGCCCATTCTGCCGCAGCAATGGCAGCCTCGGGTCTGCGGTCGAACTCGCTCGCTGGGTGGTTGCGGGAGGTAGCCTCCGGTCATGATCGGCAGTCTTGTAACCGGCGCGCGGGAGGTTCGTGCTCCGCTTGCGGTCGGCGTCATTCTCGCGGCGGCCTGGTGGTTCAGCTTTGGCAAGTTTTTTCCCGCCGCGCCCGCCGCGACAGGGCTCCCAGAGTTCTTGTATCGGACAGTTGATGTGCTCGGCCCAAGTGTCAGTCTCGCCGCGGGGGGTTTCGTCTGCTATCTGCTCGGTTCGATCCTGGTCAACGGCGCCCCAAAAATGGCTGAGTTCTTCGTCGTCGGCGCACAGCGGGTTGCCGCTTGGCTGTACATCAAGTACTCCAACGATGATCGACCGCTTGAAGCGCTGCGCTTCGCGGCCAACGGGATGAACCCACTCCTCGCAAGCAGGTGGCGCGAAGAGCAAATGGCGCGCAAGGTGTCGGGTTCCGTGGGCTCGCATCTGCGGGTGCGAGTAGAGCGAGATATCGCTCAGATCCATCCGACCGTCCTGCGCGTGATCGCGGAGGAGGAGCACGAAGCGTTCCGTGAGGTTGTCCGCAACCCGGCAGAGCCCGGGATGTCTGATGCAGATGTGCGTTCCGATTTGCTTGAGGCGACACTCTGGCGCATCGACCAAGAGGCTCCGGGGCTCGTTGTGAGGCTTCAGGTCAAGAGCAAGGAACTTTACGACGAGTGGGATCGGCTCTCGGCTGAGGCTGATCTGCGCACTGCCGTGCCGCTGCCGCTCGCGATCTTGACGGCAGCGCTCGCGATCTCCTGGTCGCCCTGGTTCTGGCTGGCAGGGCTTCTTGCGCCGCTGTTATACGCGCAGGGTCGAGGTTATCGCCAGCGTGCCACCCAGATCGTTCTTGCTGGGCTCATCGAGGGTGTGATGGAGTCGCCAACCCTGGAGGCGCTGAACCTTCGAGTCGAGGTACTTAAGCACAAGATGGGCGTCGAAGCAGGCGTCTGAGTGCCGCACGGTTCCGCCGTGTCGAGCCGTGGAGCACCCGGGGTAGTGGCCCGAGGTTTCAATGAGGCACGAGCGAGCTCGCGTTCACCCCGAGGGCGTCGGTGAGGCTGTAGAGGCTTCCGAGGCTGATGCTGCGTTCGCCTCCCTTGACTGCGCCAACGTAGGTCCGGTGCAGGCCTGAGCGGTCAGCGAAGTGCTCCTGGGAGATTCCCCTAGCCGTTCGCTGTTCCCGCACGGCGTCGCCCAGGAGCCGCAGTCGGGTGCTGAGGTCCTCGCTATGCGCCGCCACATCGCGATAGTCGACCGGCGCACTCTATGAGTCGACAGACTACGAGCAGCATCCTCTTGTGGCGGTCTGGAGAGTGGACGTGTGCGGCCTGAGTCAACGGTACGTCGAGGCGGAGACGCGGGCGGAAGTCGAAGACCTGGTTCGGCATGCCCTGCTGGAAGCGCTCGACGTGCGTGCGGTCCCCGCACCCCGAGAGATCGAGCGGGTCTATATGAAGGCTGGCCCGCTGCAGCGCAAGAAGCTGCTGGCTCGACTCGACCGTCTCACCAACCCCGCGAGCGCCAGCACTCCAGATCGGCGCTGCGCAGGCTTGAGCGTGAGGTGAAGAGAGCTCGTCAGGAGCGGGAGTGGGCCGAGGGTCACCCTCGTAGTGCGCCACCCGTATCGCCTGACGTGATCGACCAGTCGGCGCGCCTTATTGCGCTGCGGCACGTAGACCTGAGCTACGTCCGGTTGCCGCAGTGGGATCGTCACTCGCCGGTCCACACGGAACGCCCGTAGCGCGTTGAGCTGCGGCGATACCTGGTGGCTAGCGGACCTGCTGCTCGAGGAGCATGCCGACCAGCAGGGCGAACGGGTCGTCCTCGAGTAGGCGATCCGCGCCTGCATCGCCCGTGATCCACAGGGTCATGAATCCATCGTCTCATCCGGTCTACGAGGCAGCCGCAGGTGCGGCGGAGCAAGGACCGAGGGTGTCTCCGGCCCTGTCCCGCGACGTGAAGGACTCGGGCTCGCCCATCGAGGTGGGGAGATCGAGTCCCGTGTCGGATGCGAAAGGCTCAGATTTTCACCCGTTTGCACGCCGCGGTAGTGGCATGCATGGACTGTATGGTCAAGCGCATGAGTGAGGAGTCGAAGCCCGCCGCAGAGCCGGGGAAGGCGAAGCGCTCGCGCATCAGCCAGGCCGATATCCCGGCTATCAGCCTCGAGAAGGCGCTGCGGGTGCCGCGAGCAATCGCCGAGAACTACGCTTCGCACCCGACTCGCCCCTTTGACGTGGCAGCCGCGCTAATGGTCCAGCCCTCATCGGGAGGCTTCCGCGTCGAGTGTGGCGCGGCGATCGGCTATGGCCTCACTGAGGGTGGACCTAACGCCCCAGAGATCTCCCTTACAGCGCTCGGTGCTCGTGTCGTCACCCCGACAGAAGTTGATGACGACACGAGGGCATTGCGTGAGGCGGCCCTGAAGCCGACCGTGGCGAACCAGTTCTACTCCAAGTACAACGGGTCCCCGCTTCCGCCGAAAAGTATCGCAGAGAACGTGTTGGCCACCTTCGCTGTCCCGCGTGACCGTACTGGCGACGTCTACGATCTTCTCATCGAGAACGCGCGATATGTCGGCCTGCTCAAGTCCATCAAGGACAAGGAGTACATCGACATCGCTGGCCCATCGAACGGCGGCGTTCCCGGGGGCCCTGTCACCTCGGCGGCCGTTGGCGAGGGGACCTCGGCTTCTTCGCCAAGCGCAATAGATGACGGGCTCTATACCGGCGGCGAGGAGGAGTTCGAGGATGTCGTTGATGCGCCGCCGCAGTCCATCTCTGGTCGCGAGCCTAGCAAGAACGCGATCTTCGTTGGCCATGGTGGCAACAGGAAGCCGATGGAGCAGCTTGTCAAGATCCTCAATGAGTACGGAATTCCGCACAAGGAAGCCGTGGATTCGGCGAACACCGCCCGTCCTATCCCGCTGAAGGTTGCAGAAACCATGCGAGAGTGCGGTGCTGCGATCCTAGTCTTTACCGCCGACAAGGAATATTTCGACGCGGAGGGAAACTCCGTTTGGCGGCCAAGCGAGAACGTGTCCCACGAGCTGGGTGCCGCCTCAGTGCTATATGGCGAGCGCATTGTAATCTTCAAGGAACGAGGCATTGATCTGCCTTCGAACTTTAGCAGTATCGGCTACATCGAGTTCGAGAAAGACAAGTTGAGCGACAAAGGCATTGAGCTGTTTCGAGAGTTGGTCAGTATGAAGATTCTCAACTTCTCGATTGGCTGATCAGCGGCACGAAGCTGGTGTCAGAGTTCTCAGCCACCCGCTTCAGGACACTTTCATGGAGCGCGTCGCAATCCGCCACATCTTCCCTGGCGTCCATCCTAAGGGGCCATGTGCCTCACTCCTCTCTGCTCGAGGAGCATCCCCAGGAGAAGTGCCAACGGATCCTCCGTGAGGAGCCGGTCTGCGGTCAGATCACCCGTGAGCCAGAGCGTCATGGTGCGATTCTGGCAGCCCTCGATGAGGGACGACTCGCGACGGGAGCCGATCTGCCTCTGCGGGCCGCGCGGACGGTCGGGCTACGAGGCGGTCACCGGGACGAGATCGATCTGCAGCGACTCGTGGTGGTGGTCGTCCACGGGCCAGTCACCGGGGACGCTGACGACGACGCGGGTGCGGCCGTGATGTGTCGAGACGAGCACCTCGTCGTTCGCGTCACCGACCGAGAGGGTCCCGGCCGGGGTGTCGAGCGCGCCGTCGAAGAGCGCGCGGCGGTCGCCGAGGTCGGCCTCCTCGGCGAGCAACCTGACCGTGATCTCGACCATCGCCAGCTCGAAGTCGTCGTCGAACGACGGCACGTCGGCCTCGTGCCGCACCAGGGCGACCAGCGCCCCGCTCGCCGCCGTGGTCGCGGCGTCCGGATCGACGTCAGGGATCTCGCCCTCGGGGTCGCTCACGATCACGATGCCCCACTGGAACGATCGGGTGATGGTCGTCGTCGACAGCGGCTGCATCACTGGATCGTAGGGGCCCGCGCTCAGAGCCGACGTGCCGCGAACGACAGCATGGTGGGGATCGTGGCGAACCAGCGCTCGTCGTCGGTCCACGCGTCCCGCGGGGCGCGGTGGTGGGGGAGGGACGGCGGCTCGTCCAGGTCCACGACCGCCAGGCCGGCGTCGCGCAGGCGGTGGACGTACCAGGCGAGGGGCCGGTGGTAGTGACGGTGCCCGCCGAAGTCGTCGATCCACCACTCCTCGTGCCCGAGGTAGCCGGTGACGCGGCGGTGGCGCTCCGCGTCGTACACCGGCTGCTGGCGGAAGAACGCGGGATGCAGGATCGACGCGACGAGCACGCCGTCCTCGGTGAGCCGGGCGGCGACGTCGGCGAGCAGCCGGTCGAGCTCCGGCAGGTCCATGAGCACCATGTGGCTCACGGCCACGTCCACGCGGTCCGGCAGGCCGTCCGGGAGACCCGCGGTCAGGTCGGCCACCTCGAACCGCACGCCCGGGTGGTCGGCCCGCGCGCGGGCGACGAGCTCGGCGCTGCCGTCCACGCCGACGACGCGCGCGCCGCGGCCGGCGAGCGACGCCGCGAGCCACCCGTGGCCGCACCCGAGGTCGAGCACGTCGGGGGTGCCCGGCGGCAGCCACCGGTCGAGGAACGGCTCGAACCTGCGCCGGAACGAGTCGTCGGGACCGCCCACGGTCGAGGCGTACGTCCGCGCGGACCGGTCCCAGGCGGCGAGGTCGGCAGTCGAGCGGGCCACCGGGCCATCGTCGAGGCACGGGCGCGTGCGCACAAGGGTCGCCGGGGAGGGATGTGGACGAACCGGACACCCGGCCGTCGTTTCTCGCTACCCTCGGCGCGCTCCGACGTCCTCCGGTCGACGAGCACCGACGGACGAGCGAGGGAGCGACGTGCGGACCCGACTGACGTACCGACGCCCGGTGGCGGACCGCACCGTCGAGGTGGACGTCGTCGTGACCGCGGACGCGGGCGCGACCGTCGCCGACGTCGCCGACACGTTCGTGCGGGCGGAGGCCGTTGCCGGACGGGTCGTCTCCGGTCCGGTCACGCTGGCGCTCTCCCCACCGGACGGTGGGGCGCCGCGCACCCTGGCGTCCCGTGCCGGCCTCGCCGAGGCGGGCCTGCGTGCGGGCTCGACGGTCGGCCTGACGCCGGTCGTCGACGAGCCGTCCGGCACGGGCGTCGCGCCGCAGGACGCGCACGCCCGTCTGACGGTGGTCAGCGGCCCGGACGCCGGCCTGGAGGTCCACCTGCCGCGCGGCACGACGACGGTCGGCCGCGGACGGCACAGCGACGTGCGGCTCACCGACGCTACGGTCTCCACGACGCACGCGCGGGTGGTGGTCGGTGACGCGGTCGAGGTGGTCGACGACGGGTCGTCGAACGGGGTCGTCATCGGGTGGGGCCGGGTCGAGCGCGCGGCCGTGGGGCCGCGGGACTACGTGGTGCTCGGCGAGACCATCCTCACGCTCACGCGCGTGCGGCCCGCGGACGGCTCCGGCGACGGGTCCGCCGTCGTGGCGTTCAACCGGTCTCCCCGGGTCGTGCCGGTGCACCCCGAGCGGACCGTGGAGGCGCCCGCACCACCCGAGCCGGCACGGCCCGGACGCTTCCCCGCGGTGGCGCTGGCTGCGCCGGTCGTGATGGGCGCGGTGCTCTACGCGATCATGCCCCGCCCCACGACGCTCGTGTTCCTCGCCCTGAGCCCTCTGCTGCTCGTCGCGGGCTGGGTCGACAAGCGGTTCACCGAGCGGCGGCGGCTCAAGGAGGAGACCGCGGCGTTCCGGACGTCGCTGGACGCGCTCGACGCGGACCTGACGGCGGGGCTGCAGGAGGAGCGGCTCGCGCGCCTGGGCGAGCTGCCCTCGACGGGGCAGGCCGTCCGCGCTGCTCGTGACCTCGGCCCCGTCCTGTGGTCGCGGCGCCCCGGCGAGCCCGCCTTCCTGACCCTGCGGCTGGGTGTCGGCACGTCGGCGTCCCGCACGACGCTGCGGCTCCCGCCCCGCGGACGAGCGAGCGCCGAGCACTGGGCGCTGGTGGAAGAGCTGCGCGACCGGTTCGCCCACGTGGACGGTGTGCCCGTCGACGTCGCGCTGCGTGACGTCGGTGCGGTGGGTGTCGCCGGTCCGCGGGCGCAGGTGGACGACGTCGCGCGGGCCCTCGTCGCTCAGCTGGTCTGCCTGCACGCGCCGTCCGAGCTCGTCGTCACGGGCGTGGCGTCGTCGTCCAGCCGGGACCGGTGGGACTGGCTCAAGTGGTTGCCGCACGTCGCCTCCCCGCACAGCCCGCTGACGGGTCCGCACCTGGCGGCCGACCCCATGACGTCCACCCGGGTCGTCACGGCGCTCGAGGAGCTGGTCGCGGCGCGGCAGGCCCTCGGGCGGCACGGCGGGGCGGCCGAGCCCGCCGTGCTCCTCGTCGTCGAGGACGACGCGCAGGCCGAGCGCGGGCGGCTGGTCCGGCTCGCCGAGGACGGCCCGGGCGTCGGCGTGCACGTGCTGTGGTGCGCGGCGCAGGTCGACGGGCTGCCCGCCGCGTGCCGCGCCTTCCTCGCGGTCGACGACACGGGGGGACGGGTGGGCAGGACGCGTGACGGCCGGTGGGACGCCGTCACGTGCGAGCGCGTCGACGTCCCCGCGGCGACGGACCTCGCACGTCGGCTCGCTGCCGTCGTGGACGACGGGACGCCCGTCGTCGACGAGTCGGACCTGCCGCGCTCCGTCGGGCAGCTGAGCCTGCTCGGGCCGGAGGTCGCCGACGACCCCGGGGCGGTGGTCGAGCGCTGGCACGAGACGGGCTCGGTCCTGGCGCGCACCGGAGCCGCCGTGCGGCGCCGGGGGGACGCGGGCCTGCGGGCCGTCGTCGGGCAGGGCGCGACCGGCCAGTTCGTGCTCGACCTGCGCACGCAGGGGCCGCACGCGCTCGTCGGCGGGACGACGGGGTCGGGCAAGAGCGAGTTCCTGCAGTCGTGGGTCCTGGGCCTGGCCACGGCGCACAGCCCGGACCGGGTCACGTTCCTCTTCGTCGACTACAAGGGCGGCGCGGCCTTCGGCGAGTGCGTGGAGCTGCCGCACGCCGTGGGCCTCGTCACCGACCTGTCGCCGCACCTCGTGCGGCGGGCGCTCGTCTCCTTGCGCGCCGAGGTGCGCCGGCGCGAGCACCTGCTGCAGCGCAAGGGCGTCAAGGACCTGCTCACGCTGGAGCGCACGGGCGACCCCCAGACACCACCGTCGCTCGTCATCGTCGTGGACGAGTTCGCGGCGCTCGCGGCCGACGTGCCCGAGTTCGTCGACGGCGTCGTCGACGTCGCGCAGCGGGGCCGGTCCCTCGGCCTGCACCTCGTCCTGGCCACGCAGCGGCCGGCGGGCGTCATCAAGGACAACCTGCGCGCCAACACGAACCTGCGCATCGCGCTGCGGATGGCCGACGAGGCGGACTCGACGGACGTCCTCGGCACGCCGCTCGCAGCAGGCTTCGACCCGGCGGTCCCCGGCCGCGGTGCGGTACGGACCGGTCCCGGGCGGTTGGCGCTCTTCCAGGCCGGGTACGCGGGTGGGCGGTCGAGCGCGACGCCGCCACGCGCCGCCGTCGCGCTCGAGAGCCTGGAGTTCGGTCCGGGCGAGCCCTGGGACCTCCCGGCGCCGGTCGACGCCCCGCTGCCGGACGACGAGGGACCGACCGACCTCGAGCGGACCGTCCGCACGCTGCGGGCGGCGGCACGCGCCGCGGCGATCCCCCCGCCGCGACGCCCGTGGCTGCCCGAGCTCGCGTCCGTGCGGGCGCTCGAGGACGTCGTCGACCCGGCGCGGCCCGGTGTCGTCCTGGGTGTCGTGGACCGGCCCGCGCGTCAGGAGCAGCACCCGTGGGTGTGGGACCCCGACGCCGAGGGGTCGTTGGTCGTCCTCGGCACGAGCGGGTCGGGCAAGTCCACCGCGCTGCGCACGCTGGCGGTCAGTGCGGCGCTCGGTGTTCTCGGGGCGGGGGGCCCGGTCCAGGTCCACGGCCTGGACCTGGGGTCGGGCGGCCTGGCGATGCTCGAGGAGCTGCCCGTCGTCGGCTCGGTCGTCGACGGCTCGGACACCGAGCGGCTGCAACGCCTGATGCGTACCTTGCGCGCCGCGCTCGACGACCGCGCCACCCGCTACGCGGCCGTGCGCGCCGGTTCCCTGACGGACTACCGCGCGCTGAGCGGACGGCAGGACGAGCCGCGGTTGCTGCTCCTGATCGACGGGCTGGCCGCGTTCCGCGAGGCGCACGAGGCCGACGCCGGCCGGACCGGCGCGTGGTCGGTGCTCCAGCGGCTCGTCGCCGAGGGGCGGCCGCTGGGCGTGCACGTCGCGATGTCGGCCGAGCGGCCCGGCGCGCTGCCCACGTCGCTCGCGGGCAGCGTCGCGCGGCGCCTCGTGCTGCGGCAGGCGGACGAGAGCGCGTACAGCGTCCTCGACGTTCCTAAGGACGTGCTCGGTCCGCAGTCCCCGCCGGGTCGCGGGGTCTTCGCCGGCGAGGGCGACGAGCTGCAGGTCGCCGTCCCCGGGGGCAGGACCGCACCGGCCGAGCAGGCGATGGCGATCACCGCCGTCGCGCGGCGGCTGCGTGCGGCCGGCGTGCCGCAGACGCCGCCGGTGCGTCGGCTGCCGACGGTCGTCGTGGCGTCGAGCCTGCCGGCCACCGTCGACGGCCTTCCCGTGCTCGGCGTCGCCGACGACACGCTCGCCCCCTGCGGCTTCGCCCCGCGCGGCACGTTCCTGCTCGCCGGGATGCCCGGGTCCGGCCGGACGACCGCGCTCGTCTCCTTCGGCGACGCACTGCGGCGCGCGATGCCCGCTGCGTCCCTGTACTACGTGGGCGCGCGGCGCTCCCCGGTGCGCGAGCGCGTCGACTGGACCGGCACCGCGGGCACGCCCGACGAGATCGCGACCCTGGCGCGCGACCTGCTGCCGCAGCTCACCGCGGCGCCGGCCGACGGCGCCCCCGTCGTGCTCGTCGTCGAGGCGATCGCCGACCTGCTCGGGGGGCCCGCGGAGCAGGCGCTCACCGAGGCGGTCCGCACCGCACGCCGCAACGACCACTTCGTGCTCGCGGAGTCCGAGACGAGCACGTGGGGCTCGTCGTGGCCGCTCGTCGCCGAGGTGCGCAACGGGCGCCGCGGCCTCGTGCTGCAGCCGGACCACATGGACGGTGACGCGCTGTTCCGCACGGCGTTCCCCCGGATGGGGCGTGCCGAGTTCCCGCCGGGGCGCGGTGTGCTGGTGGAGCAGGGGCGTCTGAGACGCGTGCAGCTTCCCGTCTCCGACTGACGGTCCGTCGCGGCGGAGCCTGTGGACAAAGCAGGACGACCCAGGACGAAACTCGCTAGCGTCAGCGCCGGTGCGCGGCACCACGGCGGGGACGGACCCCGCCGCCACGAGCAGCAGGGGAGTGCCACATGGCGAACATCGACGTCAGCTACCAGGAGATGCGGGACGCGGCGACGCGCCTGACCGCCGGGCAGGACGAGATCACGAACCGCCTGGGTGAGCTGCGGGCGTTCATCGAGTCGCTCGTGTCGTCAGGCTTCGTCACCGACCAGGCGTCGGTCGCGTTCGGCGAGTCGTACCGCCAGTTCACCCAGGGGGCGACCGACACCGTCTCCGCGCTGACGTCGCTGGGCGAGTACCTGCGCGCCGCGGCCGCGACCCTTGAGGACGCCGACGCCCAGCTCGCCGCCGGCCTGCGCGGCTGAGCACGGGGGCGCCCGCCCCTCACCGTCGACACCGAGGACGGACCGGCGACACGCGCAGCCGCCCACCGGGAACCTCGCCGGTGGGCGGCGCACCCGCGGGGAACGGGCCGGCCCGTCAGCCCGGGTGCGCGAGCTCCGCGAAGACCACGACGTTCGCCGTGTAGTGGCGCACCGACCGGTCCCACTCGCCGCCGCAGGTGATCAGGCGCAGCCCCGCGTGCTCGATGTCGCCGTACACGGCCGCCGTCGGGAACTCGTCCTTCGGGTGCTCCTGCACCGCGGTCACGACGAACACGGGCGTCGTCCCGTCGGCGCGTCCCACCCGGACCTCGTCGCCGACGGACACCTTCGCGAGGTCGTAGAAGACCCCGGGTCCGGTGGTCCAGTCGACGTGACCGGCGATGACCGCCGGACCGAGCTCACCGGGGGTCGGCGCGCCGTCGTACCAGCCCGCGGGGAACCCTGCCGGTGGCACCTCCATCGTGCCGTCGTCCTGCAGGCCCAGCCGCATCAGCTCGGAGTCGACACCGATCGCGGGGATCTCCACCCGGACGGGGACGGAGGCCGCCATCACCGGTGGCCGCTCCGACCCGACCGTCGACGCCTCCGCGGACGGCGTGGGCCGCGCGGCGACGGCCGAGGACGTCGGCGCCGGTGCGACGGCGGGCGCGGTGCTGCAGGCGGTCAGGGCGACGACGAGCACCGTCGTGCCCGTCGCGGTACGCCACCACCTCATGCTGCAGCCGGCTGCGTCACGCCACCGGGGACGGACGACGCGCGCGCTGTCGTAGGACGCCGGCGACCAGTGCGACACCCCCCACGAGGGCGAGAGCCACCGGAGCGCCGACCGACGACCCGACGCTGCTGCCGTCGCCCGTCTCCACCCCGCCGACCGGCACGCGCGGGACCTGCGGGCCGCTCCCGGCACCCGTGCCGGTGCCCGTGCCGGCTCCCGACCCCGTGCCCGGGGCAGCGCTCGCGCCGTCGCCCGGGACCGGTCCGGCGGTCGCGCCGGGGCTCGCGGTCGCGCTGGGCGAGGCGCTCGGCGTCGGCGTCGCGCACGACGGGCGGATGATCGTGTTGGAGTCCAGCGTCACGGCGCCGTCGCGCGCCAGGACACGACCGTCGACCGTCGCCCCCGTCGTGAGGGTGATCGACGTCAGGGCCATGACAGTCCCGGTGAACTGCGTCCGCACGCCCAGCGTGGCCGAGCTGCCGACCTGCCAGTACACGTTGCAGGCCTGTGCGCCGTTGACGAGGGCGACGGTGCTGTCGGTCGCCGTGATCAGCGTCGACGGGGTCTGGAAGACGAAGACGGCGTTCGGGTCGCCGCCGCCGTCGAGGGTCAACGTGCCGGTGAGACCCAGCGCGCCGCCCGAGGAGTACACGCCCGACGTCAGCGTCAGACCCCCGAGCTCGACGGGCACCGCGAGGACCGGCCCCTGGCCCGCAGCCTGGTCGTAGGCGGTGACGAGGTCCGTCTTGGCCTGGTCGGCGACCCCGTCGGCCGCGTGGGTCGCGCCGGTCTGCGTGATGGAGCCCGCGCCCGTGATGGACGGCGTCGGCGACGTGCCGATGTCACCGGCGACGGTCGTCGACCCCGTGTTCGTGATGCCGGCGCCCGCGAGGATCGCGAAGCCGTCCGCCGTGGCCAGCGGAACCGGGACCGGGGCCGCCTGAGCGCTCGGCGCCAGGGCGACGGCGAGGGCCACCGCGGCGGCGAGAGTGACAGCGGCTGCCGTCCGTCGGCCCGTGTGTGTTCGTGCGACCGTTGTGGTCCTCATGTGGCGCTCCTTCGCTGCCTGGGTACAGGTCGGAGCGATAGCCCCCCCGCCCGGAAGTTATGCCCGACGCCACCGGAGCGGACCGGATGTGGTGCACTGCACGCTGCACTTCACCCGGTCCGTCCGCCCCCGTCGGGCGACCGGCCCGTGAGCGCGGTCCCGGGCCGCCCGGTGCGGGAGGCGTCAGCCGGTTGCGCAGCAACGCGAGCAGCCCGCGGGTGAGCCGCGTCGACCACGCTCCCGGACGGCAGCCTGACCCTCAGGGTGCCGCCGTCCCGGCGGGGCTGTACGCGATCACGGGACGGCCCGTCACCGGGTGCGTGAGGACGTGCGCGTCCACGCCGTACACCTCGCGCATCAGCGCGGGCGTCAGCACCTCGGCCGGCGGCCCGGCGGCGGCGAGCCGTCCCGCGGACAGCACGAGCACGTGCTCGCAGTACGCCGCCGCCAGGTTGAGGTCGTGCAGCGCGGCCACGGTCGTCACCCCGAGCCCGCGGACGAACCCCAGGAGCGCGAGCTGCGCGCTGACGTCGAGGTGGTTCGTCGGCTCGTCGAGCAGCAGCAGCGACGGCTCCTGCGCGAGGGCGCGGGCGATGTGGACGCGCTGCCGCTCGCCACCCGAGAGGGTCGCCCACGGGCGCTCCGCCAGGTGCGCGGCCGACGCCGCCGCCAGCACCCGGTCGACCGCACCCGCGTCCGTGTCGGTGCCCCAGAGGGTGCGGTACGGGATACGACCGAGCGCGACCACCTCGCGCACGCTCAGGGGCACGGCCGCGTCGGACGACTGCTCCAGCAGCGCGACGTGCCGCGCGCGGACCCGCCGGGCCATGGTGTGCACCGGCACCGTCGGTCCGGGGTCGCGCGCGCCGGGGTCGCTGACGAGCACGGCACCGGCCTGCGGCTCCAGCAGGCCCGCCACCAGACGCAGCAGCGTCGTCTTGCCCGCGCCGTTCGGCCCGAGGAGGCCCGTCAGCGCACCGGGCGGCGGGGTCGCGTCCACGCCGTCGACGACCCACCGCCCCCCGAGCCGCGTGCCGACGCCGGCGATCGTCAGCTCCACGCGGCACCTCGCCCCCGGCGGAGCAGGACGGCGAACACCGGGACCCCGATGAGTGCGGTGACGATCCCCACGGGCAGCTCGCGCGGGTCGAACACCGTCCGCGCGAGGGTGTCGGCCCACACCAGCAGCACCGCGCCTGCGAGCCCCGCGACGGGCAGCAGCCGGCGGTGGGCCGGGCCGGTCACCACCGACACGGCGTGCGGCAGCACCAGCCCGACGAACCCGATCGCCCCCGAGACCGCGACCATCGCGCCGGTGAGCAGGGCCACGAGCGTCATCATCGCCCAGCGCGTGCGGTTCACGTCCACACCCAGGGCGGCAGCGGCCGTGTCCCCGAAGGTGAACGCGTCGAGCCGCCCCGCGGTCAGCAGCACGGTCGTCCCGACGACGACCAGGGCGCCGGCCGCGATCGCGACCGACGTCCACGTGGCACCGGCCAACGACCCCATGAGCCACGACAGGATCTCGCGGTACGAGTCACCGGTCGCGGTCCAGAAGATGACGAACGACGTGGCCGCGGCGGCGAGCTGCGAGATCGCGAGTCCCGCGAGCACGGCGCGCGTCGGCGTCAGCGTCCCGCCCGTACGGGCCAGCGTGAGCGTCGCCACCAGCGCCGCCAGGGCTCCCGCGAACGCGGCGACCGGCAGCAGCAGGCCGACACCGAGGACCAGGACCGCGACGGCGCCCAGCGACGCACCGGAGGACAGGCCGAGCAGGTACGGGTCGGCGAGCGGGTTGCGCGTCATGGACTGCATCACGGCGCCGGCCACCGCGAGCCCCGCACCGACCGCCGCGGCGGTCAGGACGCGAGGCAGCCGCAGGTCCCACACGATCGCGTCGTGCAGGCGCGGCACGTCCGGAGAGCGCAGCCCCAGGTGCGCCAGGACCGAGCGCACGACCTCCCCGACGGCCAGGTCGGCCGGGCCGATCGTCACCGCGACGAGCAGCGTGACGACGAGCGCGACCGCGCCGACGCCCACCAGGACCGCCAGGGGTGGGCGCAGCGGGCCCCGCGGCCCGGCGCCCGGGACGTCGGCGGACGTCGCGTCGCGGGGTGCCGGCCCGGCCGGTCGTGTGCTGTGTGTGGGCATCGGCGCAGGTCAGCCCGCAGCCGTCGCGTCGGGGGCGGGGGAGTCGGCGTCGAGGGCCCGCGCGGCCTCGGCGAGGTCCGCCGCGGCCTGCGCGTTGCGGACGCCCGCCTCGCTCGCGGCGAACGGCACCACGACGTACCGCTGCTCACGCACGGCGGTCAGCTGGGACGCGGCGGGGTGCGCCGCGAGGAAGTCCTTCTTCTTCTGCGCCGAGTTCCACGCCGAGTCCACGAGGACGAGCACGTCGGGGTCGGCGGCGACGACCTGCTCCCACCCGACCGACGTCCAGGTGTCGTGCACGTCGGCGAAGACGTTGGTCAGCCCGGCGGTCTCCAGCAGCATCTGGGGCGCCCCGATGCCGGCGCCGACGTACGGCGTGTCGGTGCCGGACGACCACCACACGGCCGTCTGCCCGTCGGCCGGCTCGATCGCGTCGAGCGTCGCGCGCTGCTCCGCCACCATCTCGGCTGCGGCGTCCGGGACCCCGAAGACGTCGCCGACCTCGCGGATCTCGGCCAGCACGTCGTCGAACGTCAGCGGGTCGGGCTGGTAGCCCGGCGCCTTGCACGCGCTGGGGGAGACGTAGGTCGCGATGCCGAGGGCGCCGAGGGCCGACCGCTCGCCCGCGCCGTCGGCACTGAGGTTCGACTCCCAACCCGCGTAGACGAGGTCGGGCTCGACCTCCAGCAGGGCCTCCTGACCCGGGACCTTCTCGGACAGCACCGGCACGTCCGCCGCGTCGTCGGCCCAGCGCTCCGGCACGGGGCCGTCCGCGAAGGCGGTGCCCACCAGGGCGTCGGCCAGGCCGAGGGCGAGCAGCATCTCCGTCGTCGAGGACTTGATGGCCACGACGCGCTGCGGCGGTGCGTCGAACGTGACCTCGGTGCCGCAGTTGTCGAGCGTGACGGGGGAGTAGCTGGCCGGGCCGGAGGAGGCGCTGGCCGCGGGGCCGGCGCCAGGCGCGTCCGTCGCGCACGACGCGAGCAGGAGGGTGCAGGAGGCGGCCGCGGCGACCAGCGCCGACCGCCGTCCCGTCGAGGTGCGTGTGGGGGTCGCGGTGACGCGGGTGGTCTGACGGCGGGCGCGAGGCATGGTCTCTCCGGAGGTCGCTGCCGTGCACGCCGTCGGGCACGGGAGGGAAGGGGACGGGCGCACGTCGCGCCGCGGAGGACCGTCCCAGCAGGGGGCGGTGCGACCCGACCAGAGCGACGGTCAGGTTCCGACGAGCCACCCTAGGCGCTCGACCCCCGCGACGTGCAAGCGCACAGCGACGAGCGGCGGGCCTGACGATCCAGGCCCACCGCTCGTCTCCTGCTGCCTACCGGTCGCTCAGGGGCCTCAGGCGGCCGCGCACGTCACGGTCGCGCCGGCACCGTTCCCGGTGCCCTGGAACCCGAACGTCGTGCTCCCGCCCGCGCTCACGTTCCCGTTCCAGGGCGCGTTCGTCACGGTGAGCGCGGAGCCGCCCGTCGACTGCCCGTTCCACACCTGCGTCGCCGTGGCACCGGACGGCAGCGTCACGGTGACGCGCCAGCCGTTGATCGCGCTGCTGGCGGCCCTGACCGTCACGTCGGCGACGAACCCGTTGGGCCAGCTGTTGGCCAGCCGGTACGAGGCGGTGCACCCGCTGCCCGGGCCCGGGGTGGGCGTGGGGGTCACGGACGGGGTCGGGGTGACCGACGGCGTCGGCGTGACGGACGGCGTGGGGCTGACCGACGGCGTCGGCGTGACCGTCGGGGTCGGCGACACGGTGGGCGTCGGCGTCGTCGTGGGACCGGGGTCGACCTGGGCCCACGCGTCCTTGAGGAACGCGGCGATCGTGTCCCAGCTCGGGTTGGGGCTGCCCTGGGTGACGGTCTCCCGGCACCCCTCGACCGTGCGGACCGTCTGCTGGCCGTAGCGCGACGCGCTCGTGACGTCCGCGTGGCTGTGGCCGGCGCCCGGCACGGAGAAGAACTGGGTGTCGACGCAGGCCGCCTTGAGCGCGTCGTAGAAGATCTCCGTCTGGGCGTGGGGCACGACGTTGTCGCTACGACCGTGCAGCAGCATCATCGGCGGGTCGGCCCGGTCCACGTACGTCAGCGGGTTGGCCTGCCGCACCTTGTCGGGGCAGGTGGGCGTCGCGCAGCCGAGCAGCTGCCCCTCGGGCGCGTTGATGCTGTCGTGGTCGATGAACCCGCCGGGGTCCTGCTCCTTCATCCGCGAGAAGTCGGTGGGACCGAAGAAGTCCACTCCCGCCTGGACGTCGCTGGAGACGCCCGTGGTGCCGACGCGGCCCTCGAGGAAGGCGTCGCCGTTGGAGACGGCGGCCATCGCGGCGACCCAGCCGCCCGAGGAGTCGCCCATGCTGGCGAACCGCGCGGGGTCCAGCCGGTACTGCGTCGCGTTGCTGCGCAGGAAGCGGATCGCCGCCTTGACGTCGTGCACCTGCGCGGGGAACTTCGCCTGCGAGCTGGAGCGCACGCTGACGCCTGCCACGGCGATGCCGCGCGGGTTGAGCTGCTGGGCGATCGCGCTCGCTCCGGACTTGCCGTCGTCGGACGTCCACGCGGAGCCCGTCGACCACACGACGAGCGGCCAGGGCCCCGCGCCGTCGGGGACGTAGAGGTCCAGGAGGTGCCCGCGGCTGCCCGCCGGCTCCGCCGGGGCGTACGCGACGTTGGTGATGGTCTGGACGGCCTGGGCCGGCGTGCTGACGGCGGCGACGGCCCCCGCCGCGACCAGCGCGACCGCTCCCATCCATGCTGCCGTCCTGCTGCGCGTTCTCGTCATGGCGATCGTTCCCCTCGACGCGGTGATATCGATCCACACTCTGGGCCCGTGGGTGCTGTCGCCGCGACGGACGAAACCATTCGGTTGGTACACCAACCGCTTCTCGGTGTGCCCGATGGGGCCCGTCGGCGTGAGAGCCCGATCCGACCCCGGCCCCCGTGCGATGCTCGTGCGACACCCGCACCCTGACCGCAGGAGACCCGCATGACCTCGTCGACCGACCGTCCTCGCCGCGCTCTCGTCACCGGCGCGTCGTCCGGGATCGGGGCTGCGACCGTGCGCCGCCTGCGCGCCGACGGCTGGGACGTCGTCGCGACCGCGCGCCGCGGGGACCGGCTCGCCGCGCTCGCGCAGGAGACCGGTGCCGACACGGTGGTCGCCGACGTCACCCAGGACGACGACGTCGCCGCGCTGCTCGCGCACGTGCAGGAGACCGGCGGCCTGGACGCGGTCGTCAACAACGCGGGCGGCGCGCTCGGGCAGGACACCGTCGAGGACGCCGACCTCGACGGCTGGCGCACGATGTACGAGCTCAACGTCCTCGGCACGCTGCGGGTGACGAAGGGCGCGCTGCCGCTGCTGCGCGCGAGCGGTGCGGGTGACGTGCTCGTCGTGACCTCGACGGCGGCCCACGGCGCCTACCCGGGCGGCGCCGGCTACACGGGCGTCAAGCACGCCGAGCGCATGCTGGCCACGACGCTGCGCTGGGAGCTGGTGGGGGAGCCGATCCGCGTCATCGAGATCGCGCCCGGCGCCGTCGCGACCGAGGAGTTCTCGCTCGTGCGGTTCGCGGGCGACGCCGAGCGGGCGGCCAAGGTCTACGAGGGCTACCAGCCGCTGGTCGCCGACGACGTCGCGGACACGATCGCCTGGACGCTGTCGCGCCCGGCTCACGTGAACGTCGACCTCCTGGTCGTGCGGCCACGGGCGCAGGCGAACAACACGACGACCGCCCGCACAGGGGTCTGACGGTCGGCGGCGCTCGGGACGGCGTCCGCGAGAGGCCGAGGTGCGGTGTCGGCACCGCGATCTACGCTGACCAGGTGCCCCCCGTCGAGACCTCCACGACGCGTGCCCTCCTGCGTCTCGTGCGCTGGGCCCGCCCGGCGCTGCCCCGCGTGGTCGCCGGTGGCAGCGCGACGCTGCTGGCGAGCCTCATCGCGCTGTCCGTGCCGCAGGTGCTGCGCGGTGTCGTCAACGGCCCGCTGCTGACGGACGGCTCACGCGTCGCGGTCGTGCAGGCGGCGCTGCTCGTGCTGCTGCTGGGCGTGCTCGAGGCGGTGCTGGTGTGGGCGCGCCGCGCGCTGATCGCGACCCCCGGCACGGGCGTCGAGCGGACCATGCGCACGGACCTGTTCCGCCACCTGCTGGACCTGCCCGTCGCGACGCACGACCGGTGGTCCGGCGGGCAGCTCCTGCAGCGGTCCATGGGGGACCTGCACACCGTGCGCCGCTGGATGGTGTTCGGGCTCGTGCAGCTCGTCGTGTCCTCGACGACCGTGCTGGTCGGCGGGGTGCTGATGATCGTGACCAGCCCGCTGCTGGGCGTCGTGTACCTGCTGGGCGCGGGCCCCGTGATCTGGCTCGGGTTCCGGTTCCGGCAGCACTACAAGGTCGTCGCGCGGCGTGCGCGTGACCAGGCCGGGGACCTCGCGACGCGCGTCGAGGAGTCCGTGCACGGCATCCGCGTGCTCAAGGCGTTCGGGCGGGGCGACGACGCGCTCGACGACTTCGTCCAGCAGGCGGACGACCTGCGGGGCACCGAGCTCGACAAGGCGCGCGCGCAGTCGCGGATGTCGTTCGCGCTCGCGTGGATCCCCGAGACGACGCTCGCCGTCGCGCTCGGCGTGGGCGTGTGGCTCGCCGCGACCGACCGGGTGAGCGTGGGTGCCCTGGTCGCGTTCTTCGCGACGGCCGCCGTCATGACGCGGCCCGTGGAGAGCCTCGGGATGCTGCTGGCCATGACGCTCGACGCGCGTGCCGGGACCGACAGGTTCCTCGAGGTCATGGACACCACGCCCACGCTCGCCGACCCGGAGCGTCCCGTCCCGCTGCCGGTGGCGCCGCCGGGCGGCACGCGCGTCGAGCTGCGGGACGTCCGGTTCGCGCACGGCGCGGGCTCACGCGAGGTGCTGCGCGGCGTCGACCTGGCGCTCGAGCCGGGGGAGACGATGGCGCTCGTCGGCCTGACGGGCAGCGGCAAGACCACGCTCCTGCAGCTGGTGCCGCGGCTGTACGACGTGACGGGCGGCGCGGTGCTCGTCGACGGCGTGGACGTGCGCGACGTGACCCGTCACGACCTGCGTGGTGCGGTGGCCGTCGCGTTCGAGGACCCGATCCTCTTCTCGGCGTCCGTGCGGGACAACGTCCTCATGGGGGTGCCCGCCGAGCGGCTCGCCGCGATGAGCGAAGCCGAGACCGCCGAGGTCCTGCGGACCGCGCTCGACGTGGCCAGCGCCGGTTTTGTCGACCGGCTGCCGCACGGTGTCGACACCATGATCGGGGAGGAGGGCATGAGCCTGTCCGGTGGCCAGCGGCAGCGTGTCGCCCTGGCGCGGGCGATCGTCGGCCGCCCGCGCGTCCTGGTGCTCGACGACCCCCTGTCGGCGCTCGACGTCGCGACCGAGGCGGCAGTGACCGCAGGGTTGCGCCGCGTGCTCGCCACGACGACGACGCTCGTGGTCGCGCACCGCACCTCGACGGTCGCGCTCGCCGACCGTGTCGCCGTGCTCGAGGACGGTCGCATCACGGGCGTCGGCCGGCACGCGGACCTGCTCGCGACGCACCCGCACTACCGCTACGTCCTCACGGCGGAGGCCGACGGCGACGGCGCGCCGGCCGGCGCCGCGCCCGGACCGGACGGCAGCGCGTCGCGCGACGTCGCGGAGGCGCACCGGTGACCGCGACGACCGCGCGGGGCGGCGTCCCGGGCCCGCCGTCCGACGAGCACGGCGACGCCGGTCCCCGGGAGGTCCGCCGCCGCTCGCTGGGACTCCTCGCCTCGCTCCTGCGCCCCGTCACGCGCCGTGCCGCGCTCACCGCGCTCGTCGTGGTCGTCGCCCAGCTCGCGCTCGTCGCCGGGCCGGCGCTGGTCGCGGTCGGCATCGACCGGGGTATCCCGGCCCTGCGCGCGGGGGACGCCGGGCCGCTGCTCCTCGTCGCCGGCGGCTACGCCGTGACGGCGCTGGTCGCGGGCCTGTTCACCGCCGCGACGGTGCGCCTGGCCGCGACGGTCAGCCAGGCGGTGCTGCTGGACCTGCGCCGTCGCGTCTTCCGGCACACCCAGCGGCTCAGCCTGGAGTTCCACGAGCGGTACACCTCGGGCCGGATCATCTCGCGGCAGACGTCCGACCTCGACGCGCTGCGCGAGCTGCTCGACGGTGGCGTCACGACGCTCGCTGCGAGCGGCCTGGCGATGGTCTTCACCGCGGTGGGGCTGACGCTCCTGGACTGGCGCTCCGGACTCGTGCTGCTGGTCGCCGTGGTGCCCGGCGTGGTCCTGACCCGGTGGTTCCAGGTGCACTCGCAGGCGCAGTACCGCAGGTCACGTACCGCGGTCGCGCGCGTCATCGTCCGGTTCGTCGAGACGATGACCGGGATCCGCGCCGTGCAGGCGTTCCGTCGCGAGCAGCAGGTCGCGCAGGTCTACGACGTCGAGGCCGAGGAGTACCGCGCGGCGAACGCCGAGGCGATCCGGGTCAACGGGGTCTTCGACACCGGTCTGGTGCTCATCGGCAACGTCACCGTGGCGGCCGTCCTGCTGGTCGGGGGCCTGCGGGTGCTCGACGGTGCGCTCGACGTCGGCGTGCTGGTCGCCGCGGTGCTGTACGCGCGGCGGTTCTTCGCGCCGCTCGCCCAGATCGGCATGTTCTACAACTCCTTCCAGTCCGCGACCGCGGCGCTCGAGAAGCTCTCGGGGCTGCTCGCGCAGGAGCCCACGGTGGCCGACCCCGCGCACCCCGTGCGGCTGCGCGAGCCGCGCGGTGACGTGCGCTTCGAGGGCGTCGAGTTCGGGTACGGGGACGGTCCCACCGTCCTGCCGCTGCTCGACCTGCACGTGCCCTCGGGGCAGACGGTCGCGCTCGTCGGCGAGACGGGGGCGGGCAAGTCCACGGTCGCCAAGCTCCTCGCGCGGTTCTACGACCCCCGAGCCGGAGCGGTGCGCCTCGACGGGATCGACCTGCGCGACGTCGACCCGCACGACCTGCGCACCGCGATGGTGATGGTCACCCAGGAGGCCTACCTGTTCTCCGGGTCCGTGGCCGCCAACATCGCGCTCGGACGTCCGGACGCCACCCAGGCGCAGATCGAGCAGGCCGCACGCGCGGTGGGCGTCCACGACCTGCTGGCATCCCTCCCGGACGGGTACGACACCGACGTCGACACGCGCGGCGTCCGGCTGTCCGCCGGCCAGCGTCAGCTCGTGTCGTTCGCCCGTGCCTTCCTCGCCGACCCGGCGGTCCTCGTGCTCGACGAGGCGACGAGCTCGCTGGACATCCCCGGCGAGCAGCTCGTCCAGGAGGGTCTGCGCACCCTGCTGACCGGACGCACGGCCGTCGTCATCGCGCACCGCCTGTCGACGGTCATGCACGCCGACCGCGTGCTCGTCGTCGACGGCGGCCGGGTCGTGGAGGACGGCAGCCCCGACGACCTCGTCGCCGCCGGCGGCCGCTTCGCGACCCTGCACGCACAGTGGCAGGACTCGCTGCGCAGCACCTGACCAGCGACCGAGGCCCGCAGCACTACGGTGACCTCCCGTGAACTGGTTCGAGGTCGTCGGGTTCGTCACCGGTGCGCTGTGCGTGTGGCTCGCCACGCGCCAGCACGTCGCCAACTTCCCGGTGGGGATCGCGAACAACGTGGTGTTCGCCGTGGTGTTCTGGCAGTCCGGGATCCTCGCCAACGCCGCGCTGCAGGTCGTGTACCTCGTGCTGGCGGCGCTCGGCTGGTACTGGTGGGTGCGCGGCGGTGCGGACGCGGAGCGCCTGACGGTGCGCCGCACCCCGCGGTGGGTGTGGCCCGTCGCGCTGGTCGCCGTCGTGGTGACGACGGTCGCGGTCGCGGCCCTGCTGGCCCGCACCGCGGAGTCGGTGCAGCCGTGGGCCGACGCGGCCACGACGTCGCTGAGCCTCGTCGCCCAGGTCATGCTCGGCCGCAAGTGGCTGGGGTCGTGGGCGGTGTGGATCGTCACGGACGTCCTGCTGGTCGTCCTGTACGTCAGCCTGGGGCTGCACCTCACCGCCGGGCTGTACCTGCTCTTCATCGGGCTGTGCGTGCACGGGTGGCGGCAGTGGTCGCGCGACCTGCCCGCCGCGACGCCCGCGGCGCCCGCACCCACGCAGGTCGCCGCGTGAGGCACGGGCTGGTCATCGGCAAGTTCTACCCGCCGCACGCCGGGCACCTCGCGCTCGTGCGCGCGGCACAGGCCCGGTGCGACCGCGTGACCGTGCAGGTCCTGGCGTCGAGCGCCGAGTCGCTGCCCGGTGCGCTGCGCGCGTCGTGGCTGCGCGAGGAGCTGCCGACCGCCCACGTCGTGCACGGGCTCGACGACCACCCGGTCGACTACGCCGACCCCGCGGCGTGGGACGCGCACGTCGCGGTGATCCGTGGGCTGCTCGACGCGCCCGTCGACCTGGTCGTCACGTCGGACTCCTACGGCGGGGAGCTCGCGCGACGCCTCGGCGCGCAGTGGCACCGCGTCGACCCCGGGCGTGCAGGGCTCCCGGTGTCGGGCACCGCCGTGCGCGCCGACCCCGCGCGCTACTGGTGGGCGCTGCCCGCGAGCTTCCGGGCCTGGTTCGTGCGTCGTGTCGTCGTCACCGGGGCGGAGTCCACCGGCACCACCACGCTCGCGCGGGCCCTCACCGCGCACTACGGGCTGCCGGCCGTGCCCGAGTTCGGGCGTGAGTGGACGACGCTGCGCGACGGCGGCCTGGACGCGCCGTGGCACACCGCCGAGTTCGACCTGGTGGCCCGCGAGCAGGCGCGCCGCGAGGACGACGCGGCCCGGCGCACACCGCGCCCGCTGCTGGTCTGCGACACCGACGTGACCGCGACCGTCCTGTGGCACGAGCGCTACGTCGGGCGGCCCTCGCCGGGCGTCGCGGCGCTCGCCGAGCCCCGGGTCCCGGACCTGTACCTGCTGACGGGCGACGAGATCCCGTTCGTGCAGGACGGGTGGCGCGACGGCGAGCACGTGCGGCACGCGATGCAGCAGCGGTTCCGCGAGGAGCTGACGCGCCGCCGCGACGCCGACGGCGTGCCGTGGGTCGAGCTGCGGGGCTCGCGCACCGAGCGGTTCGACGCCGCGGTCGCGCTGGTCGACGAGCTGCTGGGCCGGCCGCGTGACCTCGCCGCGCCGCTGCCCGAGGCCAACGGCGACCGTGCCACACTCTCGGCGTGAACGAGCACGACCTGCAGCAGGTCTCCCAGGCACCCACGCGCGCCGGCGCGGCAGGCGCGACGCAGGTCGAGCTGGATGCCGCCCACCTGTTCGCCGACGAGCACACCGCGCCCGAGGCCGACGTCCCCCGCCTCGACGAGAAGCTGCGCCAGGCGTACTTCTGGATGGTCAACCACGCGGTCATCAGCCCGCACTACGACGTCGAGTTCTCGGCACCCGGGCAGGCGCGCACGACGTACCGCCTGGGCGACTCGCAGGCGGCGGTCCACCTGCCGACCGACCAGTCGTACTCGTCGTTCGTGCTGCTGCCGCTGCTGACGTTCGCGGTGCGGGGGCGCTGCCTGCTCGTCGGCGGGCCGGGTCGGGGGAAGACCGCGTCGGCCGTCCTCATGGGCGTGATCGCCGGGTACCCGGTGCGCGACGTGCGCCGCGCGATGCAGCACGGCCACCCGCAGCTGACGGTGCAGGACATGTTCGGGACGCCCCTGCCCCGCGACCTGGTCAACGCCGAGCGGCTCGCGGACGTGGACGTCGCGTGGCGGTCGTGGCTCGGGATGCGCGTGAAGATCGTCGACGAGTACAACCGCATCCCCACGCGCACGCAGTCGGCCCTGCTGACGGTGCTCGCGGACGGGTACGTCGAGGTGTTCGACCAGTTCTTCGAGACGGGTGCCTCGGCGTGGTACCTGACGGCGAACGACGACGCGGGCGGCGGGACGTTCCAGGTGGTCGACGCGCTGCGGGACCGCATCGACGTCGTCGTCAAGGCGCTGGCGTTCAACTCCCGCTTCCTCGGCGACCTCGTGGAGCGGGCAGAGCGCGGGCTGCGTCCCGAGGAGAACGTGCCGCCGGGCATCGTCTTCGACGCCGACGAGCACGACCGGCTGCACCGGGAAGTCATCGCCGTGCCGGTGCCGCAGGCGGTGCGTCGTCGCCTGGAGTTCTTCGCCGCGCAGCTCGAGCTGCTCGAGCGCGCGGGCCGGCAGCTCGAGTACCGCACCAAGGACACGGCCCGCCTGGCGGGCGTCGACCCGCACACGCTCCTCGTCGCCGACGACGGGAGGGACCGGCGCGACGACGTGGGCGCCCAGACGCTGAACGGCCTGTCGGTGCGCGCGCTGCAGTCCCTCGTGCTCTACGCGAAGGCGATGGCGTACTTCCGCGGGGACGCGCAGGTCGAGCTCGACGACCTGCGGGCCGTCCTGCCGTTCGTGCTGCACGACAAGCTGCAGCCCGACCTCGACGCCCCGGCGTTCGACGACCCCGAGCGCGAGGCGCTGCGCACCGACCGCGTGTCGTGGCTGCGGGAGATCTTCGACACCGCCTGCCTGCAGTACGACGCGGCGGGCCTCGACGACGACGACCCGGTCGGTGACGTGCTGTCCGAGCTGGCCGCGGGCCTGGAGGGGCTCGACGAGCAGACGGTCCTGGCGCGCCTGGCGACGATCGAGCGCATCCTGTCGGGCTGGCAGCGCACCAAGCTCCACGGCGACATGTACGACGACGCGCTGGCCCTGAAGTACGCGCACCAGCGGTACTCCTCCTACCTGCGCTGGCTGCGCTGGGAGTCCGTGTGACGTCGTCCGCCCCGGGCGTGGCGGCGCTGGTGCGGGCGCACGCGACGACGGTCGACCCGTGGTTGCGGGAGGCCGCGGCGTGGGGTGTCGACGCGGCGACGGCGCGGGCCGCGCTGACGGACCTGGAGCCCGTGCTCGCGGCGGTGGGCGACGACCCGCGGGCCGGTCTGACGATCGTGCGCGCGACGCTCGACCTGGTCGCGCGCGGCCGCTGGCACGCCGAGGCGGTGCCGCGCACGGTGGTGCTGCGGGTGCTGCCGCGCATGTCCTCGTGGCTCCGGGCGTGGCCCGACGACGTCGTGCCGGCGGTGCTCGCGGCGTCGCGCGGTATCGCCCGCGCGGGGCTCCTCGACCCGTGGGTCGCGCGCGTGGCCGCCGCGGACGCACCGGAGCGGGCGGCCGACGTCCGCCCGGCGCTCCTGGTCGCCGCGTGGCGCTGCGGTCTCGCCCGCTACCGGGACGCGGCGCTCGACGCCGCGAGCTCCCTGCCGCCCTCCGTCGTGGCCGCGCTCCTCGACGTGCCGTCCGCCACCGTCACCGCGACGCTCGAGCGACACCGGTCGGACCGGTGGTGGTGGCCGGGCCGGTCGGACGAGCCGGGCGTCGTGCAGCGCGTGGGCGGGTTCGTGGGCTGGGGTGGGCCGTGGGTGCAGGTGCCCCGGGTCGCCGCGGGAGGTCCCACCGGGTGGCTCGCGGTGGTGGACGGCGCGGTCGGCGCGGTGGTGGCCGACGTGCACGGCTCGGCCGTCGTCGGCCTCGCGGACCACGGTGAGGTGACCCCGCCGGAGCGTGCGGACGCCCGCACCCTGCCCGTCCCGTGGGTCGACGAGGTCACGGGCGTGGTCCCCGGTGACCAGGGCGTGGTGCTGGTCGCGAGGGTGCACTCCTACGCGCTCGACGTGGTCCGGCTGGGGCGGGCGGCGTGAGCGTCCCCGCGGCCCCGGGTCACGACGTCGACGCCCTCGTGGCGCGCTGGGGCGAGGCGTGGCCGCAGGCGCTCGCGGCCTGGGGTGCGACGACGCGCATGCACGCACCCCGCCTGCACACCCGCCCTGTGGCCGAGGTGCCGTCGTTCGCCTGGTACGACAGCCGCGACGTCGAGGTCCACGTCGACCTCGCGCACGTCGTGCGGGTCGGCCTCGAGGAGCACGCGGTGGCGGTCCTCGCGCACGAGGTGGGCCACCACGTCCTGGCGCCCGTCGACGCCCGCACGCGCGTGCGGATCGCCGCACGGGTGCGCGCGGGGCTCGTCGACCGCGACGACCTCGTCCCCCTGGTCGCGAACCTGTGGTGCGACCTGCTCATCAACGACCGGCTCCAGCGCACCGGCGGGGCGGACCTGGTCGCGGTGTGGCGCGCGCTCGGTCCGCCGAGCGACCCCCTCATGGCGCTGGTGCTGCGCACGAACGAGCTGCTGTGGGGCCTGCCGCGGCACGAGCTGTGCGGGCGGGACGTGCCGGTCCGTGACGACGCGGCCTGGCTGTGCTCGCGCCTGGTCCGGGCCTACGCCCGGGACCCGGCGACCGGCGCGGGAGGGTTCGCGGCGCTCCTGCGGACGTCACTCGAGCAGGAGCTCGCGGACATGGCGCCGGGGGGTGCGGTCGCGGGTGCGGCCCGCTCGCTCGCGTGCGGCGACGAGGGTGCCCTGGAGGGCCTGCCGTACGGCGTCGCCGACGCCGGGCTCGCCGCGGGCATCGTGCACCCGGCGCTCGACCCGGCCGTCGTGGGTGACGCGGCGCCCGCGCCCGCGGCGCCCGGTCCGCAGGCACCGCCCGATGCCACGTCCACCAGCGGGACGGGCGCGCACGCCAGCGGGATCCTGCCGCCCGAGCTGCACGCGACGCTCACGGCGCTCGGGGCGTCGACGACGCTGGAGGACGTCGCGGTGGCCTGGTACCGCGAGCGCGCCGCGCCGTACGTCGTGCCGTTCCGCCGGGCGGTCCGCCCGCTGCCCCCCGACCCCTTGCTCGGCGGCCTCGAGCCCTGGGCGCTGGGTGAGGACGTCGCGGACGTCGACTGGGTGGGCACCGTGAGCGCGTCGCCCGTCGTGGTGCCCGGGCTGACGACCGTGCGGCGGCACGTCATGGACGACGAGCCGCAGGAGCCGGGCCGCGTGCCGGTCGACCTCGACCTGTACCTCGACTCCTCGGGGTCGATGGCCGATCCGCGCCGGTTCTCGTGGATCGCGCTGGCGGGTGCCGTGCTCGTGCTGTCGGCCGTGCGGGCCGGTGCGCGCGTCCAGGCCACGACGTGGTCCGGTCCGCGGCAGGTGGCCGGGACCGACGGCTTCACCCGGGACGCCGACGCCGCGCTGCGCGCCGTCGTCGCGTACTTCGGCGGCGGGACGTCCTTCCCGCTCGGCGTGCTGCGCCGCACGCACCTCGGCGCCGACGGGCGGCGCCCCACGGCGACCCGCACCACCCACATCGCCGTCATCTCCGACGCGGGGGTGCAGACGATGGCCGCCGACCGGCCCGCCCCGGGCGAGGCGGGCGTCGCGGTGCAGGCGCTGCAGGCGGCAGGAGGCGGGGGCACGCTCGTGCTCGACGTGCCCCCGGACTGGCTGGACCGGCTGCGACCGGGGCTGCCCGACGGGTACGACGTGCACAGCGTCACCGGGGACGAGGCGCTCGTGGAGTTCGCGCGGCGGTTCGCGCGGACCACGTGGGGGGAGGGGCGATGAGGGACGACGACGCGCGGATGCCGCGCCCGCTGGTGCCGGGGGAGCGACGCCCCGGGCCGGAGCTGGTCAGCGTCACGCGCCGCCTCGCGACGGCCCCCGCGGCCCTGCGCGACCCCGGCGTGCACCCGGGTGCCGCGCTGGCGGACCTGGCGGTCGTGCTGGACGGGCGCGTGGCCGAGGCCACGGAGCTGCGCTCGCTCGACCAGCGGTTGGGCACCGAGGGCGGGGACCGGGTCGTGCTCGCGCTGCTCACGGGCTGGGTGGCGCTCGACCCGGCCGTCGCCCAGCACGGCGGCGTGCGTGACGTGGCGGCACGGTGCGGCGGCGTCAGCCGGCTGGTGGTCGCGGCGGCGCTCGCGGTGGCCGACGAGCTCGGTGGGCTGCGCGACCCGGCGGCCTGGACGGACGACGAGGTGGCGCGCGAGGAGCTGGCGCGCGCCGCGCTCGCGATCCTCGGCGTCCTGCCCGCCGGTGAGGCCCCCGCGGTCGCGGGGGACGCGTGGCGCGTCGTGAGCACCCGCCACCGCCGGGCGGTGGCCGCCGAGCTCGCCGCGGAGGCGCAGCGGGCGGCGGAGCTCGCGCAGGCGCTCGAGGAGCAGCGCGCGAAGGAGGCGGCGGCGCAGTATGCCAACTACTGACCCGGGCACGACCGACCCGATCGGCCCACCGGCCGAGTACGCCCCCATGGGGGCCGTGGCGCTCGACGACGTCGAGCGCTGGCCGACGCTGGGCGCCGCGGACCTCGCTCGGGTCGCCGCCGCGCGTGCGCACCCGGCGGCGCCCGTCTGGGTGCACGAGACGGGCGACCGCCTGGACGAGGCGGACCTCGCGGCGCTCGCGGGCGGTCAGCCTGCCGCCGCGAGCGCCGGTGGGACGCCGCCCGCCTGGGTCGCGGCGCTCGTCGATCGGGCGCACCGCACCGTGCCGCGGTACCGCGCCGCGGCACGCGACGGACGCTCCGGCCCGGGGACCCCCCTGGCCGACCTGCCGACCGTGACGCGACGGGACCTGGTCACGGCGCTCGCGGCGCACGTGCCGCTCGACGTCCCGCTGGACCGCGTGCTGCACGGCACGAGCTCGGGCAGCACCGGCGCGGCGCTGCTGGTGCCGCTGCACCCGCGGTCCGTGGCGGCGGACCTGCTGCTCGTGCACGCCCTCGTCGAGCACGCGGGCGTCACGTGGGCGTCGGACGCGACGCGCCTCGGCCTGGTGAACCTCGTCGACCAGCGCGCCGCGTTCACGTACGTGTCGGCGATGTCGGCGTTCCCGCGCCCCGCCGGTGCGCCGGTGCCGCTCATGGCACGGGTGAACCTCGACGCGAGCGCGTGGCGTGACCCGGGCGACCGGGAGCGGTGGTTCGAGGAGCACGACCCCCAGGTGGTGAGCACGAGCACGATCCCGTTGACGCACCTGCTGGACCTCGCCGAGGCGGGCCTGGCGGTGCGGCCCGTGGCGGTCGTCAACGGCGCGACGCACGTGACGCCGGCGATCCACCGGCGGGTGCGCGACGTGTGGGGTGCGCCGCTGGTCGACCTGTACGGCTTGCGGGAGACCGGCCCGGTGGCGGTCGCGACCGGCCCCGGTCAGGGCCACGTGCTCGTCGACCGGCGCGTGCACGTCGAGGTGCTCGACGCGACCGGGCAGCCCGTGCCCGAGGGGCAGCGCGGCGAGGTCGTGGTGACGGTGGACGAGAACCCGTACCTGCCGCTGCTGCGCTATCGCACGGGCGACCACGCCGCCCTCGCGAGGGCGTCGGACGGTCGGCCGGTGCTCGTCGGGCTCGAGGGGCGCGCGGCGGTGCTCTTCGTGGACTCGGCGGGGCTCGCGCGGCCGTCGATCGACGCCACGCAGGTGCTGCAGACGGCCGGGCTGGTGGCGTGGCACCTGCACCAGGACCGCGACGGGCACGTGCGGCTGCGGGCCGTCGCCCCCGACGCCCCGGCGGCGCAGGCGGCTGCCCGCGCGGTGCACGCGTGGCTGGACCGGCACGTGGAGCTCGAGGTCCTGCACGACGTGGCGGACCTCGGCGGGGGCAAGCCCGCGCGCTACTCCTGCGACGTGCCGAGCCTCAGCTGAGGTCTGCCGACCCGCCGGTGCCGGCCTGGTCTGCCGGGTTGTCGCGCAGCCAGCGGGTGTCGTCGTTGACGTACGCGTAGTACCAGCCGATGAGCAGGCCACCACCGATGAAGTTGCCGAGGAGCGCGAGCACGATGTTGCCGGCGACGAGGCCCAGGTCGATGCCCTCCTGCAGCCCGACGACCGAGAACAGCACGGTGTTGGCGACCGAGTGCTCGAGGCCGAGGAACGCGAAGATGAAGACGGCGACGATCATGACGGACGACTTGGCCACGTCGTTGCTGATGAGGCCGTTGTAGACCAGCAGCATCGCGAGGTTGATGCAGAAGTTGCACAGGACGGCCCGGATCAGCAGGTCGACCCAGCCGGTCGGCCCGTCCGCGACGAACGCCAGCTTGTGGTCGGCGGAGGCGACCATCCGGTCGAACACGGCACCGTCGGCGAGCGTCGAGAACCTCAGGAACGCCGCGACGAGCAGGCCGCCGACGAAGTTGCCGAGGTAGCACAGCCCCAGCATGCGTGCCGCGCGGCCCCACGTGGTGCGGCGGTGGTAGGCGCCGATCGAGACGATCATCATGTTCGACGTCAGCAGCTCGGACCGGGAGTAGTAGATGAACACCAGCGCCCACCCGAACGTGAGCGCCCCGGCGATGCGTCCCAAGGGCTCCAGCGTCGAGCCCCCCACGTCGATCTGGGCGAACGCGGTGATCACGGCGTAGTGCGCGGCGTACAGGACGCCGATCATGATCCCCGCCATCGCAGCCCGCATGAAGTAGCGGCGGCCGAGCGTCCCGGACATCGCCGTCTTCGTCTCCAGCGCCTCGAGGACGGTGCTGATGAAGTTCTTGCCGGGGAACAGGGATCCCGCGTCGGGGCCGGTGGTGCTCACGGAACCACGCTGTCACACCGCGTCGCCGCCCGCGTCGGGGCGACCGTCCCACCGCACGCCCTGCCCTGCGGACGCGCAGGTGACGGCGCGCAGGGCGGGGCGGCGTGTGAGGCACGTGACAGGAGCGGGCGCGCGGTGGGCGACGATGGGGCCATGACGACGACGCAGGGCGCGAGCGACGCGACGGCCGACCGTGAGGTCCTCGACTGGGAGACCTTCGGCAGCGCGGCGCGCGAGGTCGCGCAGGCCGTCGTCGACTCGGGCTTCGTGCCCGACGTCGTGGTGTCGGTCGCGCGCGGCGGGCTGCCCCCGGGCGGCGCGATCGCGTACGCCCTGGGCACCAAGGCCGTCGGGACGATGAACGTCGAGTTCTACACCGGTGTGGGCAGCACGCTGCCCGAGCCGCTGCTGCTGCCGCCGCTGCTCGACACCGAGGCGGTCCGTGGCCTGCGCGCGCTCGTCGTCGACGACGTCGCCGACTCCGGGGAGACGCTCGCGCTCGTGCAGCGGCTGCTGGCGCAGGACTGCTCCGAGGTGCGCACCGCCGTGCTGTACGCCAAGACCCGCTCGGTCGTCGACCCGGACTACGTGTGGCGCCGCACCGACCGCTGGATCACGTTCCCGTGGTCGGCACTGCCCCCGGTCGAGGCGGCACGCTGACGGCATCACGGGCCGCTGTGGTGGGGGCGAGCGCCCGCAGCACGGCGGCCGCCAGCTCGTCGACGTCGTCGACGACACCCACCGCCCCTGCGTCGCGCAGCTCGCCCGGCTGTGCGTAGCCCCACGCGACGCCCAGGCAGTCGACGCCGTTGGCGCGAGCCCCGTGCACGTCGTGCTCGCGGTCGCCGACCATGAGCACCGCGCCGGCGGGTCGCAGCGCGTCGAGCGCGGCGGCGACGACCGTGGCCTTCGACGACGCGACGTGGTCGAGCGGCGCACCGAACACGCCGTCGAGGAACGGTGCGAGGCCGAAGCGCTCGCAGATCGGCGCGGCGAAGACCTCGGGCTTGCTGGTGGCGACCGCGAGCCGCACACCCGCGTCACGCAGCGCGGCCAGCTGCTCCGGGATGCCCGCGTAGACGCTGTTCTCCCACATGCCGGCGTCGCGGAAGTAGCCGCGGTACGCGGCGATCGCGTCCGCGACCCGGTCGTCCGCCACCCCGAACAGCGGGAACGAGTCGGCGAGCGGCGGGCCGACGAAGCGGCGCAGCGCGGTGTCGTCCGGCACGGGGAGACCCAGCGTGGTGAACGCGACGCGCGCGCTCGCGGCGATGCCGGGGTAGGAGTCGGTCAGGGTGCCGTCGAGGTCGAGCAGGACCAGAGGTGCGGGAGTCATCCCGACCATCCTCCCAGGAGGCAGCCGTCAGCCGCTCACGCGCGCGAGCACGGCGGCGGGGACGTCGGCGGGCGTGGCGAGCACGTCCACCGCACCGGCGGCGCGCAGCTCGTCCTCGCCGCCGTAGCCCCACAGCGCCCCGAGGCACGGCAGGCCGTGGTCGGCGGCGCCGTGCACGTCGTGCTCGCGGTCGCCGAGCATGACCGCGCGCACGGGTGCGTCCCCGACGGTGCCGCGCACCCAGTCGAGCGCGCGACCGATGATCTGGCCCTTGGTCTCGGACTCGTCGTCGGGCGCCCCCACGACGTGGTCGAGCAGCGGCGACAGCCCGACCTCCTCGCAGATCGGCAGCGCCCAGCGGAACGGCTTGGCCGTGGCGACGACGAGCAGCACACCGGCGTCCCGCAGCGCCGCCAGCGCGTCGGGGATGCCGTCGAAGACGCGCGTGTCCCACACCCCCTCCCGGCTGAAGTGGTCGCCGTACCCGGCGATCGCCGCGTCGAGCAGGTCGGCCGGCACGCCGTGCGTGGTGAACGACCAGGCGATGGGCGGACCTGCGAACGAGCGCATCACCGCCTCGCTCGGCGCGGGGAGCCCGACCCCCTCGTACGCGGAGCGGACGGCCGCGACGATGCCGGACGCGGAGTCCATGAGGGTGCCGTCGAGGTCGAGCAGGGCCACGGGCCGGGCGGTGGTCATGCGGCGATGGTGCCTTGTGGTGTGCGCGTCGGGCCAATCGCTGCGCAGGCTCTTGACAGTCGAGAGGAATCTATTGATCATCGATAGATGACGCCGACGCTTCGTCACTCACTGCGCATCGTCCTCGTGGCCCTGCTGCTGGGGTCGCTGCTGCTGCAGGCCCTCCTGCCGCTGATCGCCGACGAGGCCGGCGGCGGGTACACCGAGACGGCGGGGCTCGTGCTGCCGTACGCCGCGTCGGGGATCGCCTCGGTCGCGTGCCTGCAGGTTCTGCTCGGCGCCGCCTGGTGGCTCGTGACCCGCGTCGATCGTGACGAGATCCTCACCCCGCGCGCGCTGCGTGGCGTCGACGTCGCCACGGGGGCGGTGGTGCTGGCGACGGTGCTCGCCGCCGCACCGGTCGTGCACCTGCTCTTCGTGGTGGGCGTCGGGGGCCCCGGTGTCCTGCTCGCGCTGCTCGCGTGCCTGGCGGGCGGGGTCGGGCTCACGTGCGGGTTCCGGGTGCTGCGGTCCGTGCTCGTCGCGGCGACCGCCGACCGCACCGAGCTCGCGGCGGTCGTCTGACGACCACGGTGCGCTCACGCGGCACACGCCGATAGACTGCCTCCACAGGCATCGACCCGGCCATCACCGGTGAGCCTCCGGAAGAACGGGACGCGCGTCGCAGGGCGCGGGTCCTCAGTAGAACCGGACGGGGCAGGCCCGTCACAGCCGCAGGCGAGAGGTCGGGGACCCGTCCCCGGCAAGCGAGGTGGCACCGCGGTGGTGCCCGGGTGGTCCGGGTGTCGTCGTCCTCGTGGCCGTACGCACCCCACCGGGTGCGCGAGACCAGGAGCACCGACCGTGGCGTACCCGCTGCACCGCACCTCCGACGGCACGTCCGCCGGCACTCCCGCGACCGTCCCGCCGAGCCCCGACCTGCCCGACCTCGAGCAGGACGTGCTGCGGTACTGGGAGGCGGACGACACGTTCCGCGCCTCGGTCGCGCTGCGGCCGACCGGCGAGAACGGCGAGAACGAGTACGTCTTCTACGACGGCCCGCCGTTCGCCAACGGCATGCCGCACTACGGCCACCTGCTGACCGGCTACGCCAAGGACGTCGTGCCGCGCTACCAGACCATGCGCGGGCGGCACGTCGAGCGCCGGTTCGGCTGGGACACGCACGGCCTGCCGGCCGAGCTGGAGGCCGAGCGGGTCCTGGGGATCACGGACAAGTCCCAGATCGACGAGATGGGCATCGCGGCGTTCAACGAGGCCTGCCGCCGCTCCGTGCTGACGTACACCAAGGAGTGGCAGCAGTACGTCGAGCGGCAGGCGCGCTGGGTCGACTTCGAGAACGACTACAAGACGCTCGACCCGTCCTTCATGGAGTCGGTGATCTGGGCGTTCAAGCAGCTCTACGACAAGGGCCTGGCCTACGAGGGCTACCGCGTCCTGCCGTACTGCTGGCGTGACGAGACGCCGCTGAGCAACCACGAGCTGCGGATGGACGACGACGTGTACGCGTCGCGTCAGGACCCCGCGCTCACGGTCGGGTTCCGGCTCGACAGCGGTGAGCTGCTGCTGATCTGGACGACGACGCCCTGGACGCTGCCGTCCAACCTGGCGGTCGCGGTCGGCCCCGACGTCGAGTACGTCGTCGTCGAGCCCGCGGCCGGCTCGCCGTTCGGCGAGGCCCACCCGGGTGAGCGGGTCGTGCTCGCCGCCGCGCGTCTGGGCGCCTACGCCCGCGAGCTGGGTGACGAGCCGACGGTCGTCGCGCGACTGACGGGTGCCGACCTCGTCGGCCGGCGCTACACGCCGCCCTTCGACTACTTCGCGGGGCACGAGAACGCCCACCAGGTGCTCGCGGCGGACTTCGTCACGACCGAGGACGGCACGGGCGTCGTGCACCTGGCCCCCGCCTTCGGCGAGGACGACATGGCCGCGTGCGACGCCGCGGGCATCACGCCGGTCGTGCCCGTCGACTCCAAGGGCCGTTTCACCTCCCAGGTCACCGACTACGCGGACGTGCAGGTCTTCGACGCCAACAAGCAGGTCATCGCCGACCTCAAGAACGGCACCGGGCCGCTCGCGCGCGTCGACGCCGCCCACCGGGCCGCGCTCGTGCGCCACGAGACGTACGAGCACTCCTACCCGCACTGCTGGCGCTGCCGGAACCCGCTGATCTACAAGGCCGTGTCCTCGTGGTTCGTCCGGGTCACGCAGTTCCGGGACCGCATGGTCGAGCTCAACCAGGGCATCGAGTGGATCCCCGGGCACATCAAGGAGGGCCAGTTCGGCAAGTGGCTCGAGAACGCGCGCGACTGGTCGATCAGCCGCAACCGCTACTGGGGCACGCCGATCCCCGTGTGGGTGAGCGACGACCCGGCGTACCCGCGGATCGACGTCTACGGCTCCTTCGCCGAGCTCGAGGCCGACTTCGGCCGCGTGCCCACCAACGAGGCCGGCGAGCCCGACCTGCACCGGCCCTTCATCGACGACCTGACGCGACCCAACCCGGACGACCCGACGGGCCGCTCGACCATGCGCCGCATCCCCGACGTGCTCGACGTGTGGTTCGACTCCGGCTCCATGCCGTTCGCGCAGGTGCACTACCCGTTCGAGAACCGCGAGTGGTTCGAGCACCACTACCCGGGCGACTTCATCGTCGAGTACATCGGCCAGACACGTGGCTGGTTCTACACGCTGCACGTGCTGGCCACGGCGATCTTCGACCGCGCCGCGTTCCGCAACGTCATGTGCCACGGCATCGTGCTGGGCGACGACGGCCGCAAGGCCAGCAAGTCGCTGCGCAACTTCCCCGACCCCGTCGTGATGTGGGACAAGTACGGGTCCGACGCCGTGCGCTGGTCGCTCATGTCCTCGATGATCCTGCGGGGCGGCAACCTCGTCGTCACCGAGGAGGGGATCCGCGACGGCGTGCGCCAGGTGCTGCTGCCGCTGTGGAGCACGTACTACTTCTTCACGCTGTACGCGGGTGCCGCGGACGAGGGACGCGGGTACACCGCGCAGCGCGTCACGGCCGAGCGCGCCGCCGGGCTGGCCCCGATGGACCGGTACCTGCTCGCGCGGACGGGTGAGCTCACCGCCACGATGACCGCCCAGCTCGACGCGTACGACATCCCCGCCGCGTGCGAGGCCGTCCGCGAGCACCTCGACCTGCTCACCAACTGGTACGTGCGCACGCAGCGCGACCGGTTCTGGTCGGAGGACGCCGACGCGTTCGACACCCTGTGGACCGCGCTCGAGGAGCTCACGCGCGCCATGGCGCCGCTCGCGCCGCTGGTCACCGAGGAGGTGTGGCGCGGCCTGACGGGCGGACGCAGCGTGCACCTCACCGACTGGCCGGCCGTCGACGCGCTCGTCCGGGACGACGCGCTGGTCGCCGCGATGGACGAGGTCCGCGCCGTGGTCTCGGCGGCGCTCGGCCTGCGCAAGGCGCACCAGGTGCGCGTGCGCCAGCCGCTGCGCCGGCTCACCGTGGCCGTGGCCGACCCCGCCGCGCTCGCGCCGTACACCGACCTGCTGGCCGCCGAGCTCAACGTCAAGCACGTCGACGTCGTCGAGGCGGACGCCGCGACCGCCGAGCGGTTCGGCATCACGCAGCGGCTCGCGGTCAACGCGCGGGCGGCCGGCCCCCGCCTGGGTCGCGCCGTCCAGCAGGTCATCAAGGGCGCCCGTTCCGGTGCGTGGCGGGTCGACGGCGAGACCGTCGTCGTCACGACCGACGCCGGGGACGTCGCGCTGGAGCCGGCCGAGTACGAGCTGACGACGGTCGTCGGCGAGGGTGCTGGTGCCGACGTCGCCGCCGCCGTCCTGAGCGGCGGTGTGGTCGTCGTCCTCGACCTGTCGCTGGACGACGCGCTGCGGGCCGAGGGCTACGCCCGCGACGTCGTGCGCGCGGTGCAGGACGCACGCAAGGCCGCGGGCCTGCACGTCGCGGACCGCGTGGACCTCACGCTCAGGGTCCCGACGGCGCACGTCGCGGACGTCGAGGCGCACCGCGACTTCGTCGCCGCCGAGACGCTCGCGTCGTCCGTCACGATCGAGGCCGCCGACGTGGCCGAGGTCGCCGTGAGCGTCGTGCGGGCCGACGCGTGAGCCGCGAGCGCGGTGGCGCGGACCACCTGAAGGACGAGGCCGCCCGGGCGGCGCGCCGGGCCGCGGACGAGGTGTACCGCAGCATCCTCGCGCGTGCTCCCGAGCACGACATCGACCCCGAGCTGGGCCGCGTCCGCGCGGTGCTCGAGCTGCTCGGCGACCCGCAGCGCGCGTTCCGCTCGCTGCACGTGACCGGCACGAACGGCAAGACCTCGACCGCCCGCATGGTCGAGGCACTGCTGCGCGAGCACGGGCTGCGTACGGGCCGCTTCACCAGCCCGCACCTCACGCGCGCCAACGAGCGCATCAGCATCGACGGCGAGCCGATCAGCGACGAGCGCTTCGTCGAGGTCTGGCAGGACGTCGCGCCCTACGTGCACATGGTGGACACGGACGCGGCCGGGCGCGGTGAGCCCCGGCTGTCGTTCTTCGAGGTGTTCGTCGTCATGGCGTACGCCGCGTTCGCCGACGCTCCCGTCGAGGTCGCGGTCGTCGAGGTCGGCATGGGCGGGCGCTGGGACGCGACCAACGTGATCGACGCCGAGGTCGCCGTCATGACGCCCGTCGCGATGGACCACGAGCGCTACCTGGGGAACACCCTGGTGGAGATCGCGTCGGAGAAGTCCGGCATCGTCAAGGACGGCGCGACGCTCGTGCTCGCGCAGCAGACCGACGACGTCGAGGGCGTCGTCCTGGCGGCGGCGGCCGAGCGCGGCGCGCGCGTCGTGCGCGAGGACGTCGACGTCGCGGTCGTCGAGCGGCAGGTCGCCGTCGGCGGCCAGCTCGTCGCGCTGCGCGGTCTGGGCGGCGTGTACACCGACGTGTTCCTGCCGCTGTACGGCGAGCACCAGGCGCACAACGCGCTGCTGGCGCTCGTCGCGACGGAGGCGCTGCTCACCGGTGGCGCCGCGCTCGACGGGTCGGTCGTCGAGGCCGCGTTCGCCGGCGTGACGTCCCCGGGACGCCTCGAGGTCGTCCGGTCGAGCCCGACCGTCCTGGTCGACGCCGCGCACAACCCCGCGGGTGCCGAGGCGCTGGCCGACGCGGTGACCGAGGCGTTCGACTTCACGCGGCTGGTCGGCGTCGTCGGGGTCATGGCGGACAAGGACCCCGAGGGCATCCTCGCGGCGCTCGAGCCGCTGCTCGCCGAGGTCGTCGTGACCCAGGCGTCGACGCCGCGCGCGCTCGACGCGGACGACCTGGCCGAGATCGCGATCGACGTGTTCGGCGAGGACCGCGTGCACGTGGCGGCCCGCCTGCCGGACGCGATCGACGTCGCGGTCCAGCGTGCCGAGAGCGAGGAGGAGCGGGGCGCCGGTGTGCTGGTGACGGGCTCCGTCCTGCTCGTCGCCGAGGCCCGGGTGCTGCTGGGACGTGAGTGAGACGCGTCTCGCCTTGACGTCCGTCCTGCTCCGGGGTGGAGTGGAGCGACCACCGCCGGCACGTCGAGGGAGTCGAGCGTGAAGAAGCTCATCAACGACCCGCAGCATGTCGTCGCCGAGTCGGTCGAGGGGTTCGGTCTCGCGCACGCCGACGTGGTGCGGGTGCACGTCGACCCGTTGTTCGTCACCCGCGCCGGCGGCACCGCGCCCGGCAAGGTGGGCCTCGTCTCCGGGGGCGGCAGCGGCCACGAGCCGCTGCACGCGGGCTTCGTCGGCGTCGGGATGCTCGACGCAGCCGTCCCCGGCGCGGTCTTCACCTCGCCCACGCCGGACCAGATCCTGCCCGCGATCGCCGCGGCCGACGCCGGCGCGGGCGTCCTGACGATCGTCAAGAACTACACGGGCGACGTGCTGAACTTCGAGACCGCCGCGGAGCTCGCCGACGCCGACGGGATCACGGTGCGCCAGGTGGTCGTGAACGACGACGTGGCCGTCGAGGACTCCCTCTACACCGCCGGGCGGCGCGGCGTGGCCGGCACGGTGGCGGTGGAGAAGATCGCGGGGGCGGCCGCCGAGCGCGGCGACGACCTGGACGCGGTCGCCGCCGTCGCGCAGCGCGTGGTGGACAACGTCCGCACGATGGGCCTGGCGCTCACCGCGTGCACCGTGCCCCACGTCGGAGGCCCCAGCTTCGACCTGCCCGACGACGAGATCGAGATCGGCATCGGGATCCACGGCGAGCCGGGGCGCCACCGCGTCGGGCTGGAGAGTGCCGACGTGCTCACCGAGAAGCTCCTGACGCCGGTCGTCGAGGACCTGGGGCTCGCCAGCGGCGAGCGGGTGCTGCTGCTCGTCAACGGCATGGGCGGCACGCCCGCGTCCGAGCTGTACGTCGTCTATCGTCGGGCACGCGCGTTGCTCTCCGAGCGCGGGGTCGAGGTGGCCCGCTCGCTCGTCGGCAACTACGTGACATCGCTGGAGATGCAGGGCGCGTCGGTCACCGTCCTCCGTCTGGACGACGAGCTGACCGCCCTGTGGGACGCACCCGTGCACACGTCGGCGCTGCGCTGGTGACCGATACGGGTGGGGACTCGGAGAGGCGGGGCGGATGACGCTGGACGCGGCATGGGCCGTCGACTGGGTACGCCGTAGCGCGGCGACGGTCGCCGAGCACCGGGACGAGCTCGTGGAGCTCGACCGGCAGATCGGCGACGGTGACCACGGCGAGAACCTCGACCGGGGGTTCCGCGCGGTCGTCGCCAAGCTCGACGGGCTCGAGACGCCGCCCGCGACCGTCGGCGACGTCCTGCGGCTGGTCGCCACGACGCTGATGTCCACGGTCGGCGGCGCGGCGGGCCCCCTGTACGGCACCGCCTACCTGCGGGCGTCGAAGTCGGGCACCGCGACCGAGCTGGGTCCCGACGGCGTCGTCGCGCTCCTCGAGGCCGCGCTGGACGGGATCGTCACGCGCGGACGCGCCGGCGCGGGGGAGAAGACGATGGTCGACGCGTGGACGCCGGCGGTCGCGGCCGCCGTCGACGCGGCCGACCACGGCGCGCCGCCCTCGGCCGTGCTCGCCGCGGCGGCCCGCGGGGCGCACGACGGCGCGGAGTCGACCGTGCCGCTCGTCGCGACCAAGGGCCGTGCCAGCTACCTGGGCGAACGCTCGGCGGGGCACCTCGATCCGGGCGCCCGCTCGAGCGAGCTCATCCTGCTCGCGGCGGCGCAGGCGGCCGCGGCGGCGGACTGACCGACGACGACCGCACCGACCACGGTGCGGCACCACGGTGCGGCGCGGACGCCGCGGGGGAGGCAGGACCCGGTGACGGATCGTTGGGCGCCGGTGGCGCTCGTGCTGGTGTCGCACTCGCGTGCGCTCGCGGAGGGCGCGGTCGAGGTCGCGGCCCAGATGGCGCCCGGTGTGCGCCTCGTCGCGGCGGGCGGCACGGACGACGGCGGGCTGGGGACGAGCTTCGACCGGGTGGACGCCGCGCTGCGTGACGCGACCGACGACGGACGCTCGGCCGTGGTCGTCGCGGACCTCGGGTCGGCGGTGCTGACGGCGGAGTCGGTGCTGGAGCTGATGGACGAGGACGTCGCCGCGCGCGTGCGCCTCGCGGACGCGCCGTTCGTCGAGGGCGCCGTCGCGGCGGCCGTGACGGCGCACGGCAAGGCGGACCTGGCGACGGTCCTGGACTCCGCCCAGGCGGCGGCGGGAACGTTCGGACCCGCGCGCCCGGCTCGTGACGGCTCGTCGTCGTCGGGTGCGCCCGCGGCGAGCGGTGCCGTCCCCGGCACACCCGCCGTGACGGCGCCGCAGACCGCGCCGGACGGATCGGTGCAGGCGACCGCGGTGCTGCGCAACCCGCTCGGCCTGCACGCTCGCCCTGCCGCGCTGATCGTCCGCATGCTGGCCCACCTCGACGCCAAGGTCCAGGTCAACGGCATGAACGCGGCGAGCGTGCTGGACCTGATGAAGCTGGGTGCGGTGAAGGACGACGTCCTGACGATCCGCGCGCAGGGCCCGCAGGCCGCCGAGGCGGTCGCTCGCCTCGTCGCCGACGTGGAGGCGGGCTTCGGCGAGGTGTGACGCCGGCGGCACGTCGACGAGTCGACCGCGCCGCGCGGCTAGCCTGGTGGGATGACCACCCAGCAGCCCGCCCCGACGCGGCGCAAGCGCCCGGCGAAGCCGCAGTTCACGCAGATGACGCTGCTGCTGGAGGCCTTCGTGGTCGGCTTCGCGACGCTCGTCGCGTACGGCCTGCGGGTCGCGCCGCCCGCGACCGTGTGGACGCTCGGCGGCGTGACCTTCGTGATCCTCGTGCTGCTGTCCGGCTACGTCGGCCGCCCCGGCGGCTACGTCGCCGGGTCGTTCGCGCAGCTCGCCGTGCTCGGGTTCGGTGTCCTCGTGCCGATGATGTACGGCGTCGGCGCGGTGTTCGTCGTGCTGTGGGTCGTGTCGTTGCGGCTGGGCGCACGGATCGACCGCGAGCGGGCCGCGTGGGACGCGGCCCACCCGGAGGGGCCCGCACCCGCCTGACGCACAGCCCGCCGGACGCGGTCGCCGTGCGCGCCCGGTCCGCCGTTAAGGTGACCGCCATGACTGACGCACCCGCCCCCCAGCGCACCCTCGTCCTCGTCAAGCCCGACGGTGTGCGCCGCGGCCACGTCGGTGAGGTGCTGCGCCGCATCGAGGCGAAGGGCTACACGCTCGTCGCGGTCGAGCTGCGCCACGCGGACGAGAGCCTGCTGGTCGAGCACTACGCCGAGCACGCCGGCAAGCCGTTCGTCGGTGCCCTCGTCGACTTCATGCGGTCCGGCCCCGTGCTCGCCGCCGTGGTCGAGGGCCACCGCGTCATCGAGGGGTTCCGCTCGCTGGCCGGTGCGACCGACCCGACGGTCGCGGCCCCCGGCACCATCCGGGGCGACCTGGCCCGTGACTGGGGCACGAAGCTCATCGAGAACATCGTCCACGGCTCCGACGGCGAGGAGTCGGCCGCGCGCGAGATCGCGCTCTGGTTCCCGGCGCTCTGACACCCCTCACGCAGGGTGCGCGCGGCGTCGGCCGCGCTCGTTCCCGCCGCGGCGCACACGCCCGGGCGTCGGAGCGTGCGCGGCCGGGCGCCGTGCGTTGCCTAGGCTGCCCTACGTGCACCTCAAGACCCTGACCCTGCGCGGGTTCAAGTCGTTCGCCTCCGCGACGACGCTGAACTTCGAGCCGGGGATCACGTGCGTCGTCGGGCCCAACGGCTCCGGCAAGTCCAACGTCGTGGACGCGCTCGCCTGGGTCATGGGGGAGCAGGGCGCCAAGTCGCTGCGCGGCGGCAAGATGGAGGACGTCATCTTCGCCGGCACGTCCGGGCGCCCGCCGCTCGGCCGGGCCGAGGTCGCGCTGACGATCGACAACTCCGACGGTGCGCTGCCGATCGAGTACTCCGAGGTCACGATCTCGCGGACCCTGTTCCGCAACGGCGGCTCGGAGTACGCGATCAACGGCCGCAGCTGCCGCCTGCTCGACATCCAGGACCTGCTGTCGGACTCCGGCCTGGGCCGCGAGATGCACGTCATCGTGGGGCAGGGCCAGCTCGACGCGGTGCTGCGGGCGACCCCCGAGGAGCGGCGCGGCTTCATCGAGGAGGCCGCTGGCGTCCTCAAGCACCGCAAGCGCAAGGAGAAGGCGCTGCGCAAGCTCGACGCGATGCAGGGCAACCTGACGCGTCTGGGTGACCTGACGGCCGAGATCCGCCGTCAGCTCGGGCCGCTGGGCCGGCAGGCGGAGGTCGCGCGCAAGGCCGCCGTCGTCCAGTCGGACCTGCGTGACTCGCGCGCCCGGCTGCTGGCCGACGACCTCGCGCAGCTGCGGGCGCGGCTCGAGCAGGAGATCGCCGACGAGTCCGCGGTGCTCGAGCGACGAGCGCAGGTCGAGGCGCAGCTCGCGGAGGCGCGTGCCCGGCTCGGGGCCCTCGAGCGGGAGGCCGCCGAGGCGGCACCCGCCGTGAGCGAGGCAGGCGAGGTCTGGTACCGGCTGTCCGCGCTGCGCGAGCGCGTCCGCGGCACCGCGTCCCTCGCGGCCGACCGCGCGCGCCTGCTCGGGACCGCGTCGAGCGAGCGCACCGGCGGGCAGGACCCGGCCGACCTGGAGGCGCAGGCCGAGCGTGTCCGGCACGCGGAGGCGGAGCTGGCGGCCGAGGTCGACCTCGCGCGCGCCGCCGTCGCGGCCGCCGCGACCGCACGTCAGGAGGCGGAGGCGGCCGCCACGGCGGCCGAGCGTGCGCTGGCGGACCTGCAGCGCGGGGCGGCCGACCGGCGTGAGGGCGTCGCCCGGCTCGCGGGGCAGGTCGCGGCGCGACGCAGCCGCGTCGAGGCCACCGAGGCTGAGATCGGACGCCTGCGCGCGAGCCTGGCCGCCGCCGAGGAGCGCGCACGCGACGCCACCACGCAGTTCGCCGCGCTCGAGTCGCAGGTCGCCGGCGTCGAGGAGGGCGAGGAGGGGCTCGACGCGGAGCACGAGGCCGCCGCCGAGGCGCTGGACGTCGCCACCGCGCGGGTCACGGCCCTCGAGGAGGAGCTGCGCACCGCCGAGCGGGAGCGGGACCAGCAGTCGTCGCGTGCGGAGACGCTCGAGATGTCGCTGAGCCGCAAGGACGGTGCGGGTGCGCTCCTCGCGGCGGACGGCCTGCCCGGCGTCGTGGGCTCCGTCGCGGCCCTGCTCAGCGTGGACGCGCGCGACGAGGAGGCGATCGTCGCGGCGCTCGGTGCGGTGGCCGACGCCGTGGCGGTCGAGTCGGTCGACGCGGCGGTCGACGCGATCCGGCACCTGCGCACGGAGGACGCGGGCCGCGCGACGCTCATGGTCGCCGGGGCAGGGGAGGTCCGCGCCGTCGACCTCCCGGCGGGCGCCGAGCGCGCCGTCGACCTCGTGCAGGCTCCCGCGGCCGTCCTCGACGCGGTGCGGGCGCTGCTCGCCGACGTCGTCGTCGTGGACGACCTGGCCGCCGCGCGTCCCCTGGTGGCGGCGCACCCGGACCTCGTCGTCGCGACCCGCACGGGCGACGTGCTCTCGCGCTTCCGCGCCTCGGGCGGATCCGTCTCCGCGCCGAGCGCGCTGCACCTGCAGGGTGCCCTCGACACGGCCCGCGCCGCCGCGCAGACCGCGACCGCTGCGGCCGAGCGGCTGCGCTTCGAGCTGGCGACCGCGCGTGAGGCACGTACCGCCGCACAGGGCGCCGTGGACGCGACCCTCGAACGCCTCAACGAGTCCGACGCGGCGCTCGCCGCCGTCGCGGAGCAGCTCGGGCACCTCGGGTCGGCGTCGCGGGCGGCGCGCGCCGAGGCCGAGCGCGTGCAGCGCTCGCTGGACGCGGCGAGCACCACGCTCGTGGCGGACCACGCGACGCTCGCCGAGCTCACCGCGAGGCTCGCAGCCGCCGAGGAGGCCCCGGAGGACGCCGAGGCGGCCATCGCGCAGGCCACGGCACGGCGCGACGCCACCGCGGGGGAGGCCACCGCCGCCCGTGGCCGGGAGACCGAGTCGCGGCTGACCCTGCGCACGGGCGAGGAGCGGGCCCGCGCGCTGGCCGGCCGCGCGGAGTCGCTCGAGCGCGCGGCGGCGTCGGAGCGTGCGGCCCGCGACAAGGCCGCACGCCGGCAGCAGGAGCGCGCGCGGCAGGCCGGGGTGGCGCGGGCGGTCCACGCGGCCGCGGTCCACACCGGGGGTCTGCTCGACCGTGCGCTGCGCCGCGCGTCGGACGAGCGGGACGCCGCCGAGGCCGCGCGAGCCGAGCGGGACGCGGCCCTGGCCGACGTCCGCACGCGCGTCGACGGGCTCGCGCGGGACCTGGCCGAGCTGACGGACGTCGCGCACAAGGACGAGGTCGCGCGCGCCGAGCAGCGCCTGCGCATCGAGCAGCTCGAGACGCGCGCCGTCGAGGAGCTCGGCCTCGACCCGCAGGTGCTGCTCGACGAGTACGGGCCGCACCGCGACGTGCCCGTGGTGCTGCCGCCCGGGACGGAGCCCGACGACGACGCGCCGACCGCGGTGCCGTACGTCCGGGCGGAGCAGGAGAAGCGGCTGCGCGCCGCCGAGCGTGCGCTCGCGCTGCTCGGCAAGGTCAACCCGCTCGCGCTCGAGGAGTTCGCCGCGCTCGAGGAGCGGCACCAGTTCCTCGTGGAGCAGCTCGCCGACCTCAAGAAGTCCCGCGCGGACCTGCTGGAGATCGTCAAGGACATCGACCAGCGGGTCGAGCAGGTGTTCACCGACGCGTACCGCGACACCGCGGCGGCGTTCGACGTGGTCTTCCCGCGGCTGTTCCCCGGGGGTGAGGGCCGCCTCGTGCTCACCGACCCCGACGACATGCTGACGACCGGCATCGAGGTCGAGGCGCGTCCCGCGGGCAAGAAGGTCAAGCGCCTGTCGCTGCTCTCCGGCGGCGAGCGCTCGCTCACCGCGGTGGCGCTGCTCGTCGCGATCTTCAAGGCGCGTCCCAGCCCGTTCTACGTCATGGACGAGGTCGAGGCCGCGCTCGACGACGCCAACCTGGGGCGTCTGCTCGGCATCTTCCGTGAGCTGCAGGAGGACTCGCAGCTCATCGTGGTGACGCACCAGAAGCGGACCATGGAGATCGCGGACGCGCTCTACGGCGTGACGATGCGCGGTGACGGCGTCACGACCGTCATCAGCCAGCGCATGGTGGAGGACGTCCCCGCCTGAGCGGCGCGGGGCGCGCGCGCCGCACCGGCGCAGGTGCCGTCGTGTGAAGGTTGTGGGCGGGTTCCGCCGGGGTGCGTGCGTCGAGCAGCCCGCCGGCGCAACGGCCCGGACACTGGTCACGTGGCCGTCGTGATCTGGACTCTCGTTGCTCTGCTGACCGCTGCGGCGGTGTTCCTCGTCGTCTCGGCGAGCACCGGCGCCGACAACCCGCTGACCACCTTCCGCCGTGGTGTGCGCGCGCGCCGCAACCCCGACCGCGACCAGGCGGCGGCAGCCCGCGCGGCCACCGCGGCACCGGTCGACCTCTCGCTGGCCGACTTCCTGCGCGCGACCGCGTCGGAGGGCGACGGCTACCTGCACCCGGACGAGCTGGTCGAGGACCTGCGCGTGGCCCGCGAGCGCGCCGCTGCGGCAGTGCGTCCCCGTCGCGACGTCGTGGACGCGCACAGCAGGACCCGCTGACGCACTGCTGACGCCCCGGGTCGCCGCGAGGTCCCTGCGCCCGACAGACTGTCCGCGTGGACCTCAACGACTTCCTGCCCTACCTCATCGGCGTCCCCGTGCTGGTCGCGGGCGCCGCAGCCGCGGTGTCCGTGCGCCGGCGCCGCACCGACGCCCCGGCGCCGCCCCCCGGTGACCAGCCTGCCGGCGCGTCGACCGGCACGGCCGTCGTGGACCGCCCGGCCGCGGCGCCCGTCGCCGAGCCGGACGTCGCCGAGCCCGACGCCCCCACGGCGACCGCCGCACCCGAGGACCTCCTGGTCCCCGAGGACATCGCGACCCCCGCCCTGGAGGTCCCGGCGCCCACGGCCGGTCGTCTGCGTCGGCTCCGGGAGCGGCTCGCGCGCTCCGGCTCCCCGCTCGGGACCCGGCTGCTCGGCGTCCTGTCGCGCGACCACCTCACCGAGGACGACTGGGACGAGCTCGAGGAGACCCTGCTGCTCGCGGACGTCGGGGCGGGCCCGACCGACGAGCTGATCGACGCCCTGCGCACCCGGGTGCGCGTCGACGGCCTGCGCGACGGCGAGGAGGCGCGCGCCGTGCTGCGTGAGCAGCTGCTCGCACTCGTCGACCCCGGTCTCGACCGGTCGCTGGGGACCGCGCCCACCACGGATGAGGACGGGCGCAAGGTCCCGGCCGTCGTGCTGGTCGTCGGCGTCAACGGGACCGGGAAGACGACGACCGTCGGCAAGCTCGCCCGCGTCCTGGTGGCGGACGGCCGCAGCGTCGTGCTCGGCGCGGCCGACACGTTCCGTGCGGCCGCGGCCGACCAGCTGCAGACGTGGGGCTCGCGCGTCGGTGTCCCGACCGTGCGGTCGGACCGGGACGGCGCCGACCCCGCAGCAGTCGCGTTCGACGCCGTGCGCACCGGTGTCGCGGACGGCGCCGACGTCGTCCTGGTCGACACGGCAGGTCGCCTGCAGAACAAGGCGGGCCTCATGGACGAGCTCGGCAAGATCACCCGCGTCATCACGCGCACGGCACCGCTGTCGGAGGTCCTCCTCGTCCTCGACGCGACCACCGGCCAGAACGGGCTCAACCAGGCCCGCGTGTTCGGCGAGGTCGCGGGTGTCACCGGCATCGTCCTGACGAAGCTCGACGGCACCGCCAAGGGCGGCATCGTGGTCGCCGTGCAGCGCGAGCTGGGCGTGCCGGTCAAGCTCGTGGGGCTCGGGGAGGGACCTGACGACCTCGCGCCGTTCGACCCCGAGGCGTTCGTCGACGGGCTCCTGCAGTCCTGACGTGGTCCTGGCTACCGGGACGAACCGTCCCAGAGCCTGGACGACCGCCCAGCACGAAACCCAACGTTTACGCGGCACCGGTGGCTGTCACACGCCCGTAACGCCCGCGCCGGTCCCGCGAAACCGCTCCGCTCCACAGTTGTCGCAGTCCGGCCGCCCGGCTGGCGAGGGGAGTGCAGACATGGAGTGGGACACCGGAGCCGCAGCCTGGATGCTGACGTCAGCATCTCTCGTGCTCCTCATGACGCCAGGACTGGCGTTCTTCTACGGGGGCATGGTCAGGGGCAAGTCGGTCCTGAACATGATGATGATGTCGTTCGGCGCGATCGGCGTCGTCGGCGTGATCTACGTGCTGTGGGGCTGGTCGATGTCGTACGGCTCGAGCGTCGCCGGCGTCTTCGGCAACCCGTTCGACCAGTTCGGCCTCAGCGGCACGTTGTTCGACGAGGCCGGTGACCCGGTCGTCGGGCTCGGCAACTACCCGCAGGTCATCGACGTCGCCTTCCAGGTGACGTTCGCGATCATCACCGTCGCGCTCATCAGCGGTGCGCTCGCCGACCGCACGAAGTTCGGCACGTGGCTCGCCTTCGTGGCCGTGTGGGTCACCGTCGGGTACTTCCCGATGGCGCACATGGTCTGGGGCGGCGGGCAGCTGTCCGGTGCCGAGGGCTCCATCGCGGCCGCCTTGTTCGGGACGACGGACGGCGCGGCCAACACCGCTCCGATCGACTTCGCCGGTGGCACGGTCGTGCACATCAACGCCGGTGTCGCCGCGCTCGTGCTCGCGCTCATCGTCGGCAAGCGCAAGGGTTTCGGCACCGAGGCGATGCGCCCGCACAACCTGCCGTTCGTGATGCTCGGTGCGGCGCTCCTGTGGTTCGGCTGGTTCGGCTTCAACGCCGGCTCCGCCTTCGGCGCCAACGAGACCGCGGGCATGGCGTGGGTCAACACGACGACCTGCACCGCCGCGGCGATGCTCGCCTGGCTCCTGACGGAGAAGTTCCGTGACGGCCACGCCACGTCGCTCGGTGCCGCCTCGGGCATCGTCGCCGGTCTGGTCGCCATCACGCCGGCCGCCGGCGCGCTGCGGCCCGTGACGTCCATCATCCTGGGCGTCGTGGCCGGTGTGCTCTGCGCCCTGGCCGTGGGTCTGAAGTACAAGTTCGGCTACGACGACTCGCTCGACGTCGTCGGTGTCCACCTCGTCGGCGGTCTCGTCGGCACCGTGATGATCGGCTTCCTCGCCGCCGACACGGGTCTGTTCTTCGGTGGTGGCGCCAACCAGCTCGTCATCCAGATCGTGATCGCACTCGTCGCGATCGTGTTCTCCGGCCTGGTGACGCTGGTGATCGGTCTCATCCTCAAGGCCACGCTCGGGTGGCGCGTCTCGCAGGACGTCGAGGTCGGCGGCATCGACCTCGCGGTGCACGGCGAGACCGCGTACGAGAACCTGGGCGGCGCCCGTGTCGTGTCGGAGGTGAAGTGATGACGAAGCTCGTGACGGCGGTCATCCAGCCGCACAGGTTGGATGACGTCAAGTCGGCCCTCGAGGCCGCCGGGGTCCGCGGACTCACGGTCAGCGAGGCCAGCGGCTACGGCCGCCAGAAGGGGCACACCGAGGTCTACCGTGGTGCGGAGTACACGGTGGACCTGGTCCCGAAGGTGCGGATCGACGTGCTCGTCGCGGACGAGGACGTCGCCGGTGTCACCGAGGTCGTCGTGCAGGCGGCGCAGACCGGCAAGATCGGTGACGGCAAGGTCTGGGTCGTGCCGGTCGAGGACGTGGCTCGCGTCCGCACCGGTGAGCACGGCGACGACGCCCTCTAGACGGACGGTCGCAGCACACAGATGACGATCGCACGGCCGCCCGCGGGGGGCGCGGCCGGGTCGCCGCAGCAGCCGCAGGTCCCGCACCCCGTCGGGGTGCGGGACCTGCGCGCTGCCAGGCTCGACCTGGCCGCACGGATGATGACACCAGCCAGTGACGGCGTGGCACGACGCCGCGCCGTGGCGGACCTGGTGGTCGGCGCGCTCGCGCTGCTCTGGACCGAGGCGACGGAGGGCCGCGACGTGCAGGGCGTCGCGCTCGGCGTCGTCGGGAGCGTGGGTCGCGGCGACGCGAGCCCCGTCTCCGACCTCGACCTGCTGCTCGTCCACGAAGGGAGGGGCCACTCGGCGGACGACCTCGCACGGCTCGCCGAGCGCCTGTGGTACCCGATCTGGGACGCGGGGCTCGACCTCGACCACTCGGTCCGTTCGCTCGCGCAGTGCCGCCAGGTGGCGTCCAAGGACCTGCCGGCGGCCGTCGGGCTGCTGGAGCTGCAGCCCGTCGCCGGTGACGGCGTCGTGATCGCGCGCGCCACGTCCGCGCTGCTCGCCGACTGGCGGTCGGCCGCGCGTCGGCGCCTGCCGGAGCTGCTCGCCTCGACGCGTCAGCGCGCCGACCGGCACGGCGAGCTGGCCTACCTCATCGAGCCCGACCTCAAGGAGGCACGCGGCGGGATCCGCGACGCCGTCGTCCTGTCGGCGCTGGCCGCCACGTGGCTCACCGACCGGCCGCACGGTGCGGTCGACCACGCGTACACGCACCTGCTGGACGTGCGCGACGCGGTCCAGGTCGTGACGCGCCGGCACAGCAACCGGCTGCTGCAGGCGGACCAGGACGAGGTCGCGGCGCTCGTCGGCTTCGACGACCGCGACGACCTGCTGGCCTCCATCGCGGAGGCCGGGCGTGTCATCTCCTACGCGCTGGACACGACCGCGCGCAACGCGCGGCAGGCGCTGCAGCGTCCGGCGCGCGCACCGATGCTGGTGCGGGGCCGGCGCACACCGCCCCGGCTGCGGACCATCGCCGAGGGCCTCGTGGAGCACGACGGCGAGATCGTCCTCGCCGTCGACGCGCGACCGGCGGAGGACCCCGTGCTGTCGCTGCGCGCCGCTGCGACGGCCACCCGCACCGGGCTCGTGCTCTCACCGGTGACCGTCGCGAGCCTCGAGGCGACCCCGCCGCTGCCGACGCCGTGGCCGCGCGCGGCCCGCCAGCAGCTCCTGCACCTGCTCGGCTCCGGGCCGGCGCAGGTGCCGGTGTGGGAGGCCCTCGACCTCGCGGGCGTCGCCACGACGTGGATCCCGGAGTGGGCCGGTGTCCGCAACCGGCCGCAGCGCTCGGCCATCCACCGCCACACGGTCGACCGGCACCTCGTGGAGACCGTGGCCCGAGCGGGCCGGGACCGGCGGGCGGTGGACGCTCCCGACACCCTGCTGCTCGCCGCGCTGCTCCACGACATCGGCAAGCGCGCGGGCGCGGGTGACCACTCCGTCGAGGGCGCTCGGCTCGCCGGCCCGATCATCGCCCGCATGGGGTTCGGCCCGGAGGTCGGGGCCGACGTGACCCGCCTGGTGCGCGAGCACCTGACGCTCGCCGAGCTGGCGACGACGGCGGACCACGACGACCCCGCGACGGTCGAGCGGCTGCTCGACGCCGTGGACCACCGGGCGGACCTGCTGGCGCTGCTGCGGGCGCTCACGGAGGCCGATGCGTCGGCGGCAGGCCCCGCCGCGTGGACCACGTGGCGCGCGACCCTCGTCGACGACCTCACCGCCCGGGCCGCGCGTGCGCTGGCGGGTACCCTGGGACGTCCGTAGCCGTACCGCCGACCACCGCGAGGCCCAGGTTGTTCGCCACCCTCTCCGACCGTCTCACGTCGACGTTCAAGAACCTCCGTGCCAAGGGACGCCTGTCCGAGGCGGACATCGACGCGACGATCCGTGAGATCCGGCGCGCGCTGCTCGACGCCGACGTCGCCGTCCCCGTCGTCCGCCAGTTCACCGGGGCGGTGCGCGAGCGCGCGCTCTCGTCCGAGGTGTCGGGGGCGCTGAACCCCGCGCAGCAGGTCGTCAAGGTGGTCAACGACGAGCTCGTCGCGATCCTCGGGGGGCAGACGCGCACCCTCTCGTTCGCCAAGCAGCCGCCGACGGTCATCATGCTCGCCGGCCTGCAGGGTGCCGGCAAGACGACGCTCGCGGGCAAGCTGGCGCTGTGGCTGCGCGAGCAGGGGCACACGCCGCTGCTCGTCGCGGCGGACCTCCAGCGCCCCAACGCGGTGACGCAGCTGCAGGTCGTCGGTGAGCGCGCCGGGGTCCCCGTCCACGCACCGCACCCGGGCAACCAGGGCGCCGACGACGTCCTGCCGGCGGGTGCCGACCCCGTGGCGGTCGCGCGCGCGGGCCTGGAGACGGCACGCCAGAAGCAGTACGACGTCGTCATCGTCGACACCGCGGGACGCCTGGGCGTCGACGCCGAGCTCATGGCGCAGGCGTCCGACATCCGCGACGCCGTCGACCCCGACGAGGTCCTGTTCGTCGTCGACGCGATGATCGGCCAGGACGCCGTGACCACCGCGCAGGCGTTCGCCGACGGCGTCGGGTTCACCGGTGTGGTGCTCTCGAAGCTCGACGGCGACGCGCGAGGTGGTGCGGCGCTGTCGATCGCGAGCGTCACGGGACGCCCGATCATGTTCGCCTCGACGGGTGAGAAGCTCACCGACTTCGAGGTCTTCCACCCCGACCGCATGGCGTCGCGCATCCTCGACATGGGTGACGTGCTCACCCTCATCGAGCAGGCCGAGAAGGCGTTCGACGCCGAGCAGGCCGAGAAGATGGCCGGCAAGCTCGTGGCCGGCGAGGACTTCACGCTCGAGGACTTCCTCGTGCAGATGCAGCAGCTCAAGAACATGGGCTCGATCAAGAAGATGTTCGGCATGCTGCCGGGCATGGGGCAGATGCGCGAGGCCCTCGAGAACTTCGACGAGCGCGAGGTCGACCGGATCGAGGCGATCATCCGCTCGATGACCCCCGGCGAGCGGCAGAACCCGAAGATCATCAACGGCTCGCGCCGTGCCCGCATCGCGCGCGGGTCGGGCACCACCACGAGCGAGATCAACCAGCTGCTCGAGCGGTTCGACGGCGCGAAGAAGATGATGCGCCAGATGGCCAAGGGCGGCGGCATGCCCGGGGGGATGCCCGGCATGGGCAACCTGCCCGGCATGGGGGGCAAGAAGTCCCGCGGCCGCCAGGCGCCGCAGCCCAAGCGTGCCAAGGGTGCGCGGTCCGGCAATCCCGCGAAGCGTGCCGAGCAGGAGCGCGCCGCCGCCGCGCGCGCGGCGGGCGAGGCGCCGGCCGCACCTGCGGGCTCGGCGTTCGGCCTCGCCGGCCGTGACGCCGCACCGGAGGCGGCGAGCTTCGACCCCGCCGAGCTCCCCGCGGGTCTGGGTGACCTCTTCAAGGGTCGCTGACGCCCGTGATCACCCACCTGCGCGGCACCGTCGTCCTGGGTGACGAGCACGAGGTCGGCGAGGCCTGGGTCGTCGGGGACCGGCTCACCCTCGAGCAGCCGGTGGAGCCGGCGGAGACCGTGCTCGAGGGCTGGGTCCTGCCGGGGCTCGTGGACGTGCACTGCCACATCGGGCTGGCGTCCGACGGCCCGGTGGACGACGCGACGGCCGAGGCGCAGGCGCGGGCCGACCGGGACTCGGGCGTGCTGCTCGTGCGCGACGCAGGCTCACCGGCCGACACCCGCTGGGTCGACGGCCGCGCCGACCTGCCGCGGCTGCTGCGTGCCGGTCACCACCTGGCGCTGACCAAGCGCTACCTGCGCCACTACGGCCGCGAGCTCACCGACCCCGCGCAGCTGCCGCAGGCCGTGCGCGAGGAGGCGGCGCGGGGCGACGGCTGGGTCAAGCTCGTCGCCGACTGGATCGACCGCGACCTCGGGCCGGACGGCGACCTGCGTCCGCTGTGGCCCGCCGACGTCCTGACCGAGGCGGTGGCCGCGGCGCACACCGCGGGCGCACGGGTCACCGCCCACACGTTCAGCCACGAGGCCCTGGACGCGCTGCTCGACGCGGGCGTCGACGGGCTCGAGCACGCGACCGGCGCCACGCCCGAGCAGATCTCCCGCATCGCGGACGCGGGCATCCCGGTGACCGCGACGCTGCTGCAGGTGGGGCAGTTCGAGGCCATCGCGGCGCAGGGCGAAGCCCGCTACCCGCGCTTCGCCGCGCGCATGCGCGCGATGCACGCCCGACGCTACGACCACGTGCGCGACCTGCACGACGCCGGCGTGCCGGTGCTCGTCGGGACCGACGCGGGCGGGACGATCCCGCACGGCCGCGTCGCGGACGAGGCGGCCGAGATGGTCCGGGCGGGGATCCCCGCGCACGACGTCGTGGCCGCCGCGTCCTGGCGCGCCCGCGCGTGGCTGGGCGTCCCCGGCATCGCGGAGGGCGAGAGCGCGGACGTCGTCGTGTACGGCACCGATCCCCGTGTCGACGTCGGCGCACTGGCAGACCCGCGGGCCGTCGTGCTGCGGGGCGTCCGGGTCCGCTGAGGCACCCGCGCCCCGCCGTTTGGGCGAGTACGCCACGTCTGGCAGAATGGTCGGCTGTACTCGGTCCGCGCAGCCCCTCTACCTGCTCGGTGCCCGTGTCCTCCGGCCGGACCGGCGCGCCCACCCCCACGGGTCGCACCGCCTGGCCACCCCAGCAGACATCAGGAGAACACCACCTCGTGGCAACGAAGATCCGTCTCAAGCGCCTGGGCAAGATCCGCGCGCCGTACTACCGCATCGTCGTCGCCGACTCGCGCACCAAGCGCGACGGTCGTGTGATCGAGGAGATCGGCAAGTACCACCCGACCGAGGAGCCGTCGCTCATCGAGATCACCTCGGAGCGGGCGCAGTACTGGCTGGGCGTCGGCGCCCAGCCGACCGAGCAGGTGCAGGTGCTGCTCAAGATCACCGGTGACTGGCAGAAGTTCAAGGGCCTGCCGGGCGCCGAGGGCACCCTGCGCGTCAAGCAGCCGAAGGTCGACCCGAAGGCCGCCGTCGAGGCTGCCGCGCTGGACGCCGAGAAGGTCAAGGCGAAGGCGTCGGAGAAGAAGGCTGCCGCCGCGGAGCCCGCCGAGCAGGCGGCTCCCGCCGAGGACGAGCAGGCCTGATGCTCGCCGACGCGCTCGAGCACCTGGTGCGCGGCATCGTCGACCACCCGGACGACGTGCACGTGCGTTCCTCGTCGCTGCGCCGTGGGGAGATGCTCGAGGTGCGTGTGCACCCCGAGGACCTCGGCCGCGTCATCGGGCGTGGTGGCCGGACCGCTCGCGCGCTGCGCACGGTGGTTGGCGCGCTGTCGCCCGACGGTGCCGTGCGCGTCGACGTGGTCGACGTCGACCGGCGCTGACTGCAGACACCGACGGCCCGGTCCCTCGACGAGGGACCGGGCCGTCGTCGTCCCCGACACGTCGGGGGAGGGAGTGACATGCTGCTGACCGTCGCCCGGATCGGGCGTCCCCACGGTTTGCGCGGGGAGGTGGCGCTGGACGTGCGGACCGACGCGCCCGAGGACCGGCTGGTCGTCGGCGCGACGTTCGCCACGGAGCCGGCTGCCGCCGGCCCGCTCGTCGTCGCGCAGGTGCGCGACGCGCAGGGGCGCTGGTACGCCACGTTCGAGGGCGCGGACGACCGCAGCGCCGCCGAGGGGCTGCGCGGGGTGGCGCTCGTGGTCGACTCCGACGACGAGCCGCACGACGACGACGGGTGGTACCCGCACGAGCTCGTCGGGCTGCGCGCGGAGCACGTCGCCGACGGGCGTGTCCTCGGCGAGGTGGTGGGACTCGAGCACCTGCCCGCGCACGACGTCCTCGTCCTGCGCGAGCCCGACGGTGCCCGCACCCTGGTCCCGTTCGTCGAGGCGATCGTCCCGGTCGTCGACGTCGCGGGCGGCCGCGTCGCGCTCGACCCGCCGGGAGGGCTGCTCGCGGCCGACGCCGCGAACCTCGTGGTGAGCGACGAGACCCGCGGCACCGCGCCCGACGAGGCCTGAGCCGTGCGCATCGACGTCGTCTCGATCTTCCCCGAGTACCTGGCACCGCTCGAGCTGTCGCTCGTCGGCAAGGCCCGCACGGCCGGGCTCCTCGACCTGCGGGTCCACGACCTGCGGACGTGGACGGACGACCGGCACCGGACGGTCGACGACACCCCCTTCGGCGGTGGCGCCGGCATGGTCATGCGGCCCGACGTGTGGGGCCGTGCGCTCGACGACGTCCTGACGCCCGACGCGCACCTGCTCGTGCCGTCGCCCGCCGGCACGCCCTTCACGCAGCGCACGGCCGAGGCGTGGGCCACCGAGCAGCACCTGGTCGTCGCGTGCGGCCGGTACGAGGGGATCGACGCCCGCGTCGTGGAGCACTACTCGGCGCGGACGCGGGTCACGGAGGTGTCGCTGGGCGACTACGTCCTGAACGGCGGCGAGGTCGCCGCGCTCGTGGTCGTCGAGGCGGTCGCGCGGCTGCTCCCCGGGGTCGTCGGCAACCCGGAGTCGCTCGTCGAGGAGTCGCACGGGGCGGCGGGGCTGCTGGAGTACCCCGTCTACACCAAGCCGCCGTCGTGGCAGGGGCACGACGTCCCCGACGTGCTGCTGTCCGGGCACCACGCCCGCATCGCGCGGTGGCGCCGTGACGAGGCGCTGCGCCGCACCGCAGCCCGCCGCCCGGACATCCTCGCGGGTCTCGACGCGGCGCGGTGGGACCGGCACGACCTCGAGGTCCTCGCCGAGTGCGGGTGGGTCCTCACCGACGGCCGGCTGCACCCGCGCGCCGGTGGGGAGCCGCGGCAGGAGCCCGTCGGCACCTGACGCCACGGGCCGCGCGGTCCCGACCTGCGTCGTCGCGCGCGCTGACGGCGGGACGGCCGGGATTGGGACCCGACGGGCCGCTGTGGCAGACTGTCTGCTCGGTGTGCGTCCGCCGCCTCTCTGCCGCAGGGGAGAGCGCTCGTGACGCGCGGACCGGACCGGCCGTCGGCCGGGAACCCGGTCCGCACCGACAGACCCGAACCACGGGCGCGTGCCCTGCCCAGGCAACGCGCGCGCCCGTCGATCACGTTCCTGACCTGCGGCAGGGCGGGGAAGCGACACGACATGCAGACGCTCGACGCGATCGACGCAGCATCGCTGCGGCACGACCACCCGGACTTCCGCCCCGGAGACACCCTCAAGGTCAACGTGAAGGTCGTCGAGGGCAACCGCTCCCGCATCCAGGCCTTCCAGGGTGTCGTCATCGCCCGCCAGGGTGCCGGTGTGCGCGAGACCTTCACGATCCGCAAGATCAGCTTCGCCGTGGGCGTCGAGCGGACCTTCCCGCTGCACACGCCGTCGATCGACACGATCGAGGTCGTCACGCGCGGTGACGTGCGGCGCGCGAAGCTGTACTACCTGCGTGCGCTGCGCGGCAAGAAGGCGAAGATCAAGGAGAAGCGCGAGAACACTCCGGCCAAGAAGGGCTGAGCACTCCGCGATCCCGGCACGTCGCGACGGGCGGGCACCCTCGGGTGCCCGCCCGTCGTCGTCTCGCAGGGCGTCCAGCGGGCGTCCAGGAGGCGTCCTGGTGGTCTCGCGAGGTGGCACCCGGACCCCGGGGCGCGCGAGTCCGTGTCAGAGTGTGTCGGTGACCGAGTTCCGATCCGACGGACCGGGGCCGACGCCGTCCTCGGGCCGCCCCGCCGACGCACCACCGACCGCCGCGCACCCGCTGTGGACACCCACGGGCGCCCACGGGGGTGGCTCCGGCCAGGACTGGGCCTCTCGGTCGCGCGACGAGCGCCCCGGTGGTGAGGCTGCGCCCGTCTCGCACCGCGATCGCAACGCCGTCCGCCGCCGCCCGTCCACGGCATGGTCGTGGGTCCGCGAGACGGCGATCATCCTGGTCAGCGCGCTCGTGCTGTCGCTCGTCGTGAAGACGTTCCTCGTGCAGGCGTTCTTCATCCCGTCGCAGTCGATGGAGCAGACGCTCGTCGAGAACGACCGGATCCTGGTCAGCAAGCTGACTCCCGGCCCCTTCGACCTGCGTCGCGGCGACATCGTCGTGTTCAAGGATCCCGGCGGCTGGTTGCAGCCGGTGATCGAGGAGCCGAAGGGTGCGATGGCGGAGGCCGTCAACGAGGGGCTGACGTTCATCGGGCTGCTGCCGCAGGACGCCGGCGAGCACCTCGTGAAGCGCATCATCGGCCTGCCGGGAGACCGCGTCGCGAGCGCGGGCCCCGGGGAGCCCATCACCGTCAACGGGGTCCCGCTCGACGAGCCCTACCTGGCGCCCGGCTCGCAGCCGAGCGAGATGCAGTTCGACGTCGTCGTCCCGGAGAACTCGCTGTGGCTGATGGGGGACAACCGCCAGCAGTCGGCGGACTCCCGCCGCCACCAGGGCTCGGCGGGCGGTGGCTCGGTGCCGGTCGCCAACGTCGTGGGCGTCGCGTTCGTCACGGTCTGGCCCGTCGACCGTTTCACCCTCCTGAAGAACCCGTCCGCGACGTTCGCGGACGTGCCCGACGCGGGATGACGACCGCAGCTCCCGAGGCGGACGCCCGGGTGCCCGGGCGGGCGACCCGTCGCGTGACATCGCGTCCCACGCCCCACCTGCGCCACGAGCGCGCCCTGCTGCGCACCGGCCTGCGCTACGTCGCCGGGATGGACGAGGTGGGGCGCGGCTCGCTGGCCGGGCCGGTCTCGGTCGGGGTGGTCGTCGTGGACGTCGCCACCCGGTCCGCGCCGCGCGGCGTCGCCGACTCCAAGCTCCTGAGCCCTGCCGCGCGGCAGGCGCTGCTGCCCTCGCTCGACCGCTGGGGCGTGGCCCGTGCCGTCGGGCACGCCTCGCCGGACGAGATCGACGAGCGCGGCATCATCGCGGCGCTGCGGCTGGCGGGGACGCGTGCGTTGCGGTCGGTCCTCGCCGTCGTCGAGCACGTCGACGCGGTGGTGCTCGACGGGTCGCACGACTGGCTCACACCGCCGGCGCCGGACCTGTTCGGCACCCAGGGTCAGCTGTTCGACGGGCAGGGGGAGATCTCGCTGCCCGTGGTGCATCTGAAGGTCAAGGCGGACCGGTCGTGCGCGAGCGTCGCGGCGGCGAGCGTGCTGGCGAAGTGCGAGCGCGACGCCCTGATGGTGCGGCACGCCGTCGCGCACCCCCAGTACCGGTGGGAGGAGAACAAGGGCTACGCAGCACCCGAGCACCTCGCTGCGCTCCGCGAGCACGGGCCGAGCCCGCTGCACCGCAGGTCCTGGCGCCTGCCGACGACGCAGGAACCGAGCGTCCCGGCCGCGGGTGACGGCTGGGCCGCCGACACGCTGCTGCCGGACGAGGTGCTGCGCGGACCGTCGTGACGGCGCGATGGGGGATGATGGTGCGGTGAGCGCCGAGGACCTGGAGAACTACGAGACCGACATGGAGCTCGCGCTGTACCGCGAGTACCGCGACGTGGTCGGGCTCTTCTCGTACGTCGTCGAGACGGAACGACGCTTCTACCTCGCGAACCACGTCGACCTGCAGGTCCGCTCCGCCGCGGGCGAGGTCTACTTCGAGCTGTCGCTCGTCGACGCGTGGGTCTGGGACGTCTACCGCTCGGCGCGGTTCGTCAAGTCGGTCCGGGTCGTCACCTTCAAGGACGTCAACGTCGAGGAGCTCGCGAAGGCCGAGCTGGACCTCGGGACGGGGCCCGGCTTCACCCGCTGACGGTCGCCAGGTCGCCCGCCCCGACGTCGTCGCCGGCACCGAGCCGACCACAGCCCCCGCCCCCGGAGGGTCCGTCCACCGATCCCACGCCGCGCACCCGCGACCGGCCCGCGCGCGGGCAGGGTCGGTGCCGGAGGTGGTCGACGTGCGGGCGAAGGACGCGGTCGGGCGGTACGGCGAGGACGTGGCGGCGGCATTCGTCACGCAAGCGGGTTGGACGGTGCTCGCCCGCAACTGGCGGTGCGCCGAGGGTGAGCTCGACATCGTGGCCCTCGACGGCGACGAGGTCGTCGCGGTCGAGGTGAAGACGCGCCGCTCGACGGCCTACGGGCACCCGGCGGAGGCGGTCACGTACCGCAAGCTGGCACGCCTGCGACGACTCACCGCCCGGTGGTTGAGCGAGCACGACGTGCGCGCCCGGTCGGTGCGGGTCGACGTCATCGCCGTGCTCGTGCAGCGCAGAGGCGCGGCGCAGGTCGAGCACCTCGTCGGGGTGGTCTGAGTGCTCGGGCGCACGCGCGCCGTCGCGCTCGTGGGGCTCGTCGGTCACCTCGTGGACGTGGAGTCCCACCTGGCGCCGTCCCTGCCGGCCTTCACGCTCGTCGGACTGCCCGACGCCTCGCTGGCCGAGGCGCGGGACCGCGTGCGGGCTGCGGTGACGTCGTCCGGGCTGGCGTGGCCGACGCGACGCATCACGGTCAACCTCTCACCGGCGACCCTGCCCAAGACCGGCTCGTCGTTCGACCTGGCCGTCGCCGTCGCGACGTTGGCGGGTGCCGGTCTGGTCGAGGTCGCGTCCGTGGCCGGGTGGGTCCACCTCGGCGAGCTCGGGCTGGACGGCCGGCTGCGGCCCGTGCGAGGGGTGCTGCCGTCGGTGGCGGCGGCCGTCGCGGCCGGGCACCCGCGGGTCGTGGTCCCGCGTGGCAACGTCGAGGAAGCGCGCCTCGTCCCCGGCGCGCAGGTCCTCGCCGCGGACAGCCTCGCGCAGGTGGCCGTCCACCACGGTGCCGACATCGAGGTGCCCGACGTCGAGCCCGTGCGCGACGTGGTCCACGCCGTCACCGCGCGCCGGGAGCCCGACCTCGGCGACGTGCTCGGCCAGGACGAGGCGCGGTACGGGCTGGAGGTCGCAGCAGCCGGCGGCCACCACCTCCTCATGGTCGGACCGCCCGGCGCCGGCAAGACGATGCTGGCGGCGCGGCTGCCGGGACTGCTGCCGGACCTCGACGAGGCCGACGCCGTGGAGGTCACCGCCGTGCACTCGGTCGCGGGCACGTTCGACCCGGGAGGCGGGCTCGTCCGCCGCCCTCCGTTCGAGGACCCGCACCACACCGCGACGCCCGCGAGCATCGTCGGCGGCGGCTCGGGCCTGCCTCGGCCGGGAGCGGCGTCCCGCGCGCACCGCGGGGTCCTGTTCCTCGACGAGGCACCGGAGTTCACCTCGGCCGTGCTGCAGACGCTGCGGCAGCCTCTCGAGCACGGCGAGCTCGTGCTGCACCGCGCGGCCGGCACCGCGCGGTACCCGGCGCGGTTCCAGCTGGTCCTCGCGGCCAACCCGTGCCCGTGCGGGCACGCGGTCGGCAAGGGCCTGGCCTGCACGTGCCGGCCCGAGCAGCGCCGACGGTACTTCGGCAAGCTGTCCGGGCCCCTGCTGGACCGGGTGGACCTGCAGCTCGAGGTGCCGGCGGCCCGCGCTGCCGACGTCGCGGGCGAGGACACCGCCACGGTCGCACGACGGGTGGCGACTGCGCGTGCCGCGCAGCGCGACCGCTGGCACCAGGCGGGGTGGCGCACCAACGCCGAGGTGCCGGGCCGGGCGCTGCACGCTCGTCTGGGGGCGGACCGTCCCCTCGTCGCGGACCTCGAGCGGGCTGTCGACCGCGGGACGCTGAGCCTGCGAGGTGCCGACCGGGTCCTGCGGGTCGCCTGGACCGTGGCGGACCTCGCCGGCCGAGCCGCCCCTCACCGCCACGACGTCGCGCACGCCCTGGTGCTGCGGACCCGGGGGCACGGGGCATGAGCGGCACGCACGCGTCGCAGGGCATGCCCGACCAGGCCGGACCCGACAGCGACCGCCACGCCCGGGCTGTCTGGAGCGCACTGGCCGAACCCGGCGACGCCGTCGCGGGGGCTCTGGTCCAGGCGTGCGGGGCAGCGGTGGCGCTGGCCTGGGTCACGGGCGCCGTGGACACCGACCGGCCGGACTGGTCGCGGCTCGAGCGCTCGGCCGGTGAGCTGGACGACGCGCTGCGGCGACGTGTCGAGGTCGGGGTCCGCCGGTGGGCGGCCCGGTGGCCGTCGCTCGACCCCGAGCGCGACCGTGCCGCCGCGCGCAGGTGCGGCGCGCGCCTCGTGGTCCCCGGCGATCCCGCCTGGCCACGTGGGCTGGACGACCTCTCGGCGCTCGCACCGTTCGCCCTGTGGGTGCGCGGCGCCCCGCCGACCGCCTCGCGGTCCGTGGCGCTCGTGGGCGCGCGGGCCAGCACGAGCTACGGCGAGCGGGTGACGGTCGACCTCGCCGTGGAGCTGGCACGCCGGGGTTGGGTGGTGGTCTCCGGCGGCGCCTACGGCATCGACGCCGCGGCCCACCGAGGTGCGCTCGCGGGCGGCGGTGCGACGCACGTCGTGCTCGCCGGGGGAGTGGACCGTGCGTACCCGGTCGGCAACGCGCACCTGCTCGAGGAGGTGGTGCGCGCCGGCGGGAGCCTGATCAGCGAGGTGCCGCCCGGCTCGACGCCCACCCGCGGGCGGTTCCTGCAGCGGAACAGGCTCATCGCGGCCGCCTCCCGTGCGACCGTGGTCGTGGAGGCCGCGTGGCGCTCGGGGGCCGCGAGCACGGCGCACCACGCGGCGCGCCTGCTGCGACCGGTCGGAGCAGTTCCCGGGCCGGTCACGTCGGCCGCGTCGGCGGGGTGCCATCGGCTCCTGCGGGACGGGGTCGCCGTGTGCGTCACGGACGCGGACGAGGTCGTGGAGCTCGCCGGGGACGTGGGCGCCGATCTCACGCCCGTGCCGGCCGGGAGCGACGTCCGGCCGACCGACGGCCTGGACCCGGTGGCACGTCGTGTGCACGACGGCCTGTCGCGGCGTGACGCGCGCGACACGGCGGAGATCGCCGCGCGTGCCGGGACGACGCTCGACCAGGCCCGTGCGATGCTCGGGCTCCTCGAGCTCGACGGCCTGGCACGGCGGGTCGCGTCCGGTTGGGTGGTGTCTGGGGGGCATAGGTAGCGGACGGGTGAAAAAAAGCGGCGTTCGTGGGATTACGCGCCGGAGGAACGGACATCCTCCACCAATCCGTGCACTGCATTCGAGAGGTGTCGAGAACGCCTCTTGTCGAACTGCGTGTCTCACGTCACCTTAGGGGGATGCAGATGGCAGAGATCACTCCGGGGGCGCCCCACCGTGCGCTTCTGTGCAGTGACTTCGCCCTGCACCTGCGTGCGCAGCGAGGTGTCTCGGAGCACACCGTCCGTGCATATGTCGGCGACGTGGAGCATCTTCTTGAGCACGCGGTACGCCATGGCGTCACCCGTGTGGACGAGATCGACATCACAGTTCTTCGCGGATGGTTGGCGGCGATGGCGAATGCCGATCTCAGCCGCGCGACGCTCGCACGGCGCGCGGCGGCCGCCCGCACCTTCTTCACGTGGGCCACCCGCACGAGCCGCGTCGCCGCCAACCCGACGTTGCGCCTCGGCACCGCCCGCGCCGCAGGCACCCTGCCGACCGTCCTGGCCGTCGAGCCCGTCACGCGGCTGCTCGACGCGGCTCGGGAGCGCGCCGCGGACGGCGACCCGGTCCACGTGCGCGACTGGGCGGCGGTCGAGCTCCTGTACGCGACGGGCGTCCGGGTCGGTGAGCTGTGCGGCGCGGACGTCGACGACCTGGACCTCGACGAGCTCACCCTGCGGGTGATCGGCAAGGGGGACAAGGAGCGGGTGGTGCCCTTCGGGCGCCCCGCGTCGCGTGCCGTGCGCACCTGGCTGCGCACGGGACGACCGCGTCTGGCCCGTGACGGCTCGCGCGGCGCCCTGCTGCTCGGCCGTCGCGGCGGGCGGATCGACCAGCGGCAGGTCCGCGCGGTGGTCCACGAGCTGGCAGCGCTGGTCGGTGTGGACGACGTCGCACCCCACGCGCTGCGTCACACCGCGGCCACGCACCTGCTCGAGGGCGGGTCCGACCTGCGCACCGTGCAGGAGATCCTCGGGCACGCGAGCCTGTCGACCACGCAGCGCTACACCCACGTCTCGGCCGAGCGTCTGCGCTCCGCCTTCCAGCTCGCCCATCCGCGGGCGTGACGACCATGACCACCACTCGGGGCGGGGCCCCTTCCCCCTGCCTGACGACGCGCACCACCAGCACAGATACGGAGCCGACGATGCCGGCACTGCATGAGGTCCTCGGTGGCCCCGACACGCGCACGGCGCTGCGCGGCTACGGCCCGGGGACCGCGCCGACCGGTGTCATCCCGCAGCAGCGCACGGCGCTCCCCGAGGGCCTCGCGCCTGCGGTCGCCGCGCCCGCGCCCGAGGTGGTCGAGCAGCAGTCGCCCGTCGACATGGCGTGGGACCGCTTCACGACGACGCACTGCGCCCAGGCCCGTGAGCAGCTCATCCTGAACTACGTGCCCCTCGTGACGGCGGTCGCCGGCCGCATCGGCATGCGCCTGCCGTCGACGGTCGAGCACGCCGACCTGGTCTCGTACGGCATGTTCGGTCTGATCGACGCGATCGAGAAGTACCGCACGGATCGCGCCGTGAAGTTCGAGTCGTACGCGTCGTCGCGGATCCGCGGCGCCATCATCGACGAGCTGCGCGCGATGGACTGGGTCCCGCGCTCGGTGCGCACCAAGGCCCGGGCCGTCGACCGCGCCTACGGCGAGCTGGAGTCGACGCTGCACCGTGCGCCCACCGAGGCTGAGGTCGCGCATCGGCTCGAGCTGCCCGTCAGCGAGCTGCGCGCCGTCTACTCCCAGCTGGCCTCGGTCAACATCGCGGCGCTCGACGAGCTCCTGGCCGGCAGCGACGACCGCCCCGGTGCGGCCACGCTCGCGGACACCCTGGGTGACCGTCGAGCGGAGGACCCGGCCGGCTCGGTCGAGGCGCAGGAGACCAAGTACCTGCTGTCCCGGGCGATCGAGTGCCTGGGGGAGCGTGAGCGGCTCGTCGTCGTCCTCTACTACTACGAGAGCATGACCCTGGCCGAGATCGGTCGTGTCCTCGGTGTCACCGAGTCGCGCATCTCGCAGATCCACACGGCCGCCATGGGTCGCCTCCGTACGCGCCTGCGCGACGCCGAGCACGCCTGACCCCCGCCTCACGGCACCGGCAGCAGGACCACCGGCCCCCGACCGGGCAGCAGTGCCCACGGGTCGACGTAGACGTCGCCCTCGCGTACGCCCCAGTGCAGCGCGGGGCCGCCCGGGACGCCGCCGTGCGCGTCGCCCGCGACCGTGCCGAGCGGGTCACCCGCGACGACGACCGTGCCGGGCGGCAGCGTCGTGCTGACCGGCTCGAGGCTGCTCCTGCGCCCGTCGTGGTGCAGGACCGACACGACGCCACGGCCGACGACCGTGCCCGCGAACGTCACCACCCCGTCTGCCGGCGCGCGCACCTGACCGCCGTCGCTCGCCGACAGGTCGATCCCGCGATGACCGGCGAGCCACGGCTGCGCGGGCGGGTCGAAAGGGCGCAGGACGCGGACTGGCCCGTCGAGCGGGAGGCGGTAGACGGTCGTGACCAGGGGAGCCGTCGGTGCGGGTCCCGCGACGCCCGCGGCGACCCACGTCGCGGCGGCACCCAGGCAGACACCGACCGTCCAGGCGACGACCGACCGGGCGTGACGTCGGGCGGCGCCGGCGAGAGGACGGGAGGGCGGGTGCACCCCTCGATCGTCGTGCTGCGCGCGATGGCATGGTGGAGGGGCGCGGCGAGCTGGGGACGGGCGTGCAGCGGCGGGGGTCTGTGGTCGGGTCGCGCTCCTGCCGCGGGCGACCGTGCGTCCGCGCGGTCCGGGCGCCGGGCGTCGGTGGGCTAGACTGCTCCCACGACCGGCGTGTGTCGGTCGAATTCGCGTGCCACGACCCTGGTCGTCCACGCCGACGTCCTGCGACGTCCGTCCCGCCGTCCGGTGGGTGGAGGTCGTGCGGGCCCGGCGCCGACGGCGGGGCACCGTCCGCAGCGGTCCGGGCCTCGTGCCCGGCGCGGGCGGTGTGCGGCACCAGGGGCACGGCCGCCGGCCGCGCCGACAACCGAGATCGCGGGCCCGGGGGGTCCGCAGGAGCGCGTGCACCTCGCGGTGCGCGCCGGAAGGACGTGCCATGGCCGTCGTGACCATGCGCCAGCTGCTCGAGAGCGGTGTCCACTTCGGACACCAGACCCGCCGCTGGAACCCCAAGATGAAGCGCTTCATCTTCACCGAGCGCAACGGCATCTACATCGTCGACCTGCAGCAGTCGCTGTCCTACATCGACCGCGCGTACGAGTTCGTCTCCCAGACGGTCGCGCACGGCGGGTCGATCCTCTTCGTCGGCACGAAGAAGCAGGCGCAGGAGCCGGTCGCCGAGCAGGCCGCCCGCGTCGGGATGCCCTACGTCAACCAGCGTTGGCTGGGCGGCATGCTCACCAACTTCTCCACCGTCCACAAGCGTCTGCAGCGCCTCAAGGAGCTGGAGCAGGTCGACTTCGACGACGTCGCGGGCTCGTCCCTGACGAAGAAGGAGCTGCTGGTCCTGCGTCGCGAGAAGGACAAGCTCACGAAGACGCTCGGCGGCATCCGTGACATGGCCAAGGTCCCCTCGGCCGTGTGGATCGTCGACACGAACAAGGAGCACCTCGCGGTCAACGAGGCGCGCAAGCTCGGCATCCCGGTCGTCGCGATCCTCGACACCAACTGCGACCCGGACGTCGTCGACTACCCGATCCCGGGCAACGACGACGCCATCCGTGCCGTCCAGCTGCTCACGCGGGTGATCGCGGACGCCGTCGCCGACGGGACGCTCAAGCGTCACTCCGGTGGTGCCGCGGGCGCGCAGGGCACCGACGCCGCAGCCGAGCCGCTGGCCGAGTGGGAGCGCGAGCTGCTCGCAGGTGCCGAGGCCGGTCTGCAGGACCCGGCGCTCGCACCGGCAGCCGTCGAGGCCGCCGCCGAGCAGGTCGGCGACGTCGAGGCCGCCCCCGGCACTCCGACGCCGGACGAGGCAGCAGTCGTGCCTGGTCAGGACGCTGCTCCGGCCGTCGAGGCCGCTGCCGCCGCCGAGGCGCGCGAGGAGGCCGCAGTCGCGCAGGACGCCCCCGTCGAGGAGGCTCCTGCCGAGGCCGTCGCCGAGCCCGCCGCGGCCGAGGACGCCGAGCAGGCCTGACGCCCGGCGCCCTGACGGGCGCCCGGCACGACCCCACGGGTGCGGCGCGGACCACCGCGCCGCACCCGGCATGCCGAGGACGTCGGCATGACGAGAACTCGAGGACGGACGGAAGTCATGGCGAACTACTCGCTGGCAGACATCAAGGCGCTGCGGGAGCGGACCGGCGCCGGCATGCTCGACGTGAAGAAGGCGCTCGAGGAGGCGGAGGGCGACGCCGACAAGGCGCTCGAGATCATCCGCGTCAAGGGGCTCAAGGGCGTCGGCAAGCGTGAGGGACGCTCCGCCTCCGACGGCCTGGTCGCGGCGCACGTCGGCCCGACCGCCGACGGTGAGGGTCAGGTCGGCGTGCTCGTCGAGGTGAACTCCGAGACGGACTTCGTCGCGAAGAACCAGACGTTCATCTCGCTCGCCGACCGCGTGCTCGCCGCAGCCGTCGCCAGCGGTGCCGCCGACGCCGACGCGCTGCTCGCCGCCGAGTCGGACGGCACGCCCGTCCAGACGGTCGTCGACGAGACGGCCGCGACGTTGGGCGAGAAGATCGTCCTGCGCCGCGTCGCCCGCCTCGCCGGCGAGCACGTCGAGGTCTACCTCCACAAGGTCAGCAAGGACCTGCCCCCCCAGGTCGGCGTGCTCGTCGCGACCGACGGCGCGGGTGCCCCGGTCGCACGCGACATCGCGACCCACATCGCAGCGTTCTCGCCGTCGTACCTGTCGCGTGACGAGGTGCCTGCGGACGTCGTCGAGAACGAGCGCCGCATCGCCGAGGAGACGGCGCGCAACGAGGGCAAGCCCGAGGGTGCGCTGCCGAAGATCGTCGAGGGTCGCCTCAACGGGTTCTTCAAGGAGGCGGTCCTGCTGGACCAGGCGTTCGCGAAGGACAACAAGAAGACCGTCGCCCAGGTCCTCGCCGAGGCCGGCGGGACCGTGACGGGCTTCGTGCGCTACCGCGTGGGAGCCTGAGCGCGTGACGACGACGGTGGCCCCGGCCCGCGAGGGCCGGGGCCACTGCCGCACCGGGCGTCCGCGGTCCGCCGGGCGACCCGCACCGAGCCAGCGGCCACGCGCCATGCGGCGCACGAGCGAGGTGGAGGACACGTGAGCGAGCAGCCGTCGTCGCAGGAGTCGCAGCGAGGCACGCCGGACGGAGCGCGCCGGGTCCTGCTCAAGCTGTCCGGCGAGAGCTTCGGCGGCGGAGCCGTCGGCCTGGCCGTCCCCGTGGTCCGCCGGATCGCGAAGGAGATCGCCGCGGCCGTGAACAACGGCGTCCAGGTCGCGATCGTCGTCGGCGGAGGCAACTTCTTCCGCGGCGTCGAGCTGCAGGTGAGCGGTATGGACCGCGCTCGCGCCGACTACATGGGGATGCTCGGCACGGTCATGAACTGCCTGGCGCTGCAGGACTTCCTGGAGCAGGCCGGCGTGAGCACGCGCGTGCAGACCGCCATCACGATGGGACAGGTCGCCGAGCCGTACATCCCGCTGCGAGCCATCCGTCACCTCGAGAAGGGCCGCGTCGTGATCTTCGGCGCGGGTGCGGGGATGCCGTACTTCTCGACCGACACGGTCGCCGTGCAGCGAGCCCTGGAGACCCACTGCCACGAGGTCCTCATGGGCAAGAACGGTGTGGACGGCGTCTACTCGGCCGACCCGCGGCACGACCCGGACGCGCGCAAGCTCGACCACCTGACGTACACCGAGGCGATCGTCGGGGAGCTCGGGGTCATGGACACCTCCGCGCTGAGCCTGTGCCGCGACAACGACGTGCCGATGCGCGTCTTCGGACTCGAGGAGACCGGCAACGTCACCCGTGCGCTCGAGGGTGAGAAGATCGGGACGCTCGTCACGACGAGCTGAGCACCGCGCCGGACGGCCCGCCGTCCGCCACGCCCAGGTCCACGAACCAGACGAAGGAGCACCGGTGATCGACGACACACTTCTCGAGGCCGAGGAGAAGATGGACAAGGCCGTGGAGGTCGCCAAGGAGGACTTCGCGGCGATCCGCACGGGCCGCGCGAACGCCGCGATGTTCGCGAAGGTGTTCGTCGACTACTACGGCTCGCCGACGCCGCTGCAGCAGCTTGCCTCGTTCAACGTCGTCGAGGCGCGCACGATCCTGGTGTCGCCGTTCGACAAGTCGTCGACGACCGCGATCGAGAAGGCGCTGCGCGACTCCGACCTGGGCGTCAACCCCACCAACGACGGCAACGTCGTGCGCGTGGTGCTCCCGGCACTCACCGCCGAGCGCCGCAAGGACTTCGTCAAGCTCGCCAAGACCAAGGCGGAGGACGCGCGCATCTCGATGCGGTCCGTGCGCCGCCGGGCCAAGGAGGAGCTCGACCGCATCGCGAAGGACGGCGAGGCGGGCGAGGACGAGGTCGCCCGCGCCGAGAAGGAGCTCGAGGCGCTGACGAAGAAGCACGTCGAGGTCGTCGACCAGCTGCTCGCCTCCAAGGAGAGCGAGCTTCTCGAGGTCTGATGACTCAGCTCGCCGCACCCCGCAAGACCGGCGCGGGCCGGGATCTCCCGGCCGCTGTGACGGTCGGTGTCGTGCTGCTCGGCGTCGTCGGCGCGTCGCTCTTCATCCGCAAGGAGGCGTTCGCGGCCTTCGCCGTGATCGCGATCGCAGCGGCGATGTGGGAGCTCGCGCAGGCGTTCACGCGGCGTTCGATCCACCTCCCGCTCGTCCCGCTGATCGTCGGCTCCGCGGGGATCCTCGTCTCCGCGTACGTCGCGGGGACCGAGGCGCTGTTCGTCGCGTTCCTGCTGACCGTCGGGGGTGCCGTCGTGTGGCGGGTGCTCGACGGCAGCGGGGAGGCCGCCCTGCGGGACGCGTCGGCCGCGACGTTCGCCGCCGCCTACCTGCCGTTCCTCGGCGGGTTCGTCATGCTGCTGCTCGCCGAGCCCGACGGACCGGCGCGTGTCGCCCTCTTCGTGCTCCTGGCCGTCGCGTGCGACACCGGCGGCTACGTCGTCGGGACGCTGCTCGGTCGCCACCCGCTCGCCCCGTCCGTGAGCCCGAAGAAGTCGTGGGAAGGGCTGCTCGGCTCCCTGGTGCTCACGAGCGTCGTCGGCGTCGTCGGCATCCAGACGGTCTTCCACGGTGAGCCGCTCGTCGGTGCCCTGCTCGGCCTCGGCGTGGTGGTGAGCGCGACGCTCGGTGACCTCGCCGAGTCGCTGATCAAGCGTGACCTCGAGCTCAAGGACATGGGCCGTCTGCTCCCCGGCCACGGCGGCGTGCTCGACCGTCTCGACTCCCTCCTGCTCACCGCCCCCACCGTGTGGGTGCTGCTGACCGTCCTGCAGCCGGCTGCCGGCTGAACGCCCTGACCCCCGAAAGGAGGCGCTGACCGTGAACGCCACCCCCGTACGTCTCCAGCTCACCGCGACCTCCCGCGGTGCACGCGGCAAGCCGCCGCGCCACTTCGTCGACCTCAGCCCGGACGAGCGCGTCGAGGCGGTCACGGCGCTCGGTGAGAAGCCGTTCCGCGCCAAGCAGCTCGCGACCCACTACTTCACGCACCTGACGGCGGACCCGGAGGCGATGACCGACCTGCCGAAGGCCAGCCGCGACGCGCTCGTCGCCGACCTGTTCCCCGAGCTGCTCACCACGAGCCGGACGCTGACGGCCGACCACGGCACCACGGTCAAGACGCTGTACCACCTGTTCGACGGTGCCAAGGTCGAGTCGGTCCTCATGAGGTACGCCAACCGCACGACCCTGTGCGTGTCGTCACAGGCGGGCTGCGGTCTGGCGTGCTCCTTCTGCGCGACCGGGAAGATGGGCCTGCTGCGCAACCTGTCGACCGCCGAGATCGTCGAGCAGGTCCGCCAGGCCGCGCGCGCGCTGGCGGACGGTGAGGTCCCCGGCGGCGAGACCCGCCTGAGCAACGTCGTCTTCATGGGCATGGGGGAGCCGCTGGCCAACTACAAGTCGGTCATGGCGACCGTCCGCCGCCTGGTGGCGCCCGCGCCGGACGGGCTCGGCCTGTCGGCACGCAACGTCACGGTGTCGACGGTGGGCCTGGTCCCGGCCATGGACAAGCTTGCGGGCGAGGGCATCCCCGTGACCCTCGCGCTGTCGCTGCACGCGCCCGACGACGAGCTCCGCAGCGAGCTCGTGCCGGTCAACACGCGCTGGAGCGTCGACGAGGCGCTCGACTCGGCGCGCCGGTACTTCGACGCGACCGGACGCCGCGTGTCCATCGAGTACGCGCTGATCCGTGACGTGAACGACCACGCGTGGCGGGCCGACCTGCTGGGCGAGAAGCTGCTGGCACGCGGTGGGACGGGGTGGGTGCACTGCAACCCCATCCCGCTGAACCCGACGCCCGGCTCGCGCTGGACGGCGAGCGATCCGCAGGTGGAGCGCGAGTTCGTGGCACGCTTGCGCGCGCACGGCATCCCGACGACCATCCGGGACACCCGTGGCAGCGACATCGACGGCGCGTGCGGTCAGCTCGCGGCGGAGGAGGACGAGTGAGCGACGGCATGTTCCGCACGGTCTCCGGGCTCCGGCGCGGCTACGACCCGGACGAGGTCGACGAGTTCTTCTCGCACGCGCGCTCGGTCTACGAGCAGGGGCCCGCGGGCACGATCTCCGGCGCGGACGTGCGCCAGGTGGCGTTCGACCTGGTGCGGGGCGGGTACGTCACCGCGGCGGTGGATGCGGCGCTCGACCGGCTCGAGGCGGCCTTCGTCGCGCGTCACCGGGCGCAGTTCGTCACCGAGCGCGGGCAGGACGCCTGGATGGCTCACCTGGGCGCGCAGGCGCGCACCCTGTACGGGCGGCTCGGCCGACCTGACGGCGACCGCTTCGCGCCGCCGGTGGGGCGCAAGGCCGGGTACGAGCCCGCCGACGTGGACGAGCTGTGCCACCGGCTCGTCGCCTACTTCGACACCGGAGCGCCGCTGTCGGCCGCCGAGGTGCGTGCGACGACGTTCCGGCGCCGCAACGGTCGCAACGGCTACGCGGAGGGACCCGTCGACGCGTTCGTCGCGCGCGCGGTCGAGGTCCTGCTCGGCGTCGAGTGAGCACGCACCGCACCGACCGCGGGAGCCGACGGTGAGCCGGTCCGTCGTCGTGCTCGGGTCCACCGGCTCGATCGGCACGCAGGCGCTGGAGATCATGGCGTCCCGGCCGGAGAGCTTCACCGTCGCCGGGCTCTCGGCGGGCGGTGCCCACGTCGACCTCCTCGTCGCCCAGGCCCGCGCGCACGCCGTGCCCGTCGTGGCGGTGGCCGACCACGCGGCGGCGGCGGTGGTGCGCGACGCGTTGCCCGCTACCCGCGTCCTCGCCGGGCCCGATGCCGCCGCCGAGCTCGCGGGCTCCGGCGCCGACGTCGTCCTCAACGGGATCACGGGATCCGTGGGCCTGCTGCCGACGCTCGCCGCGTTGCGTGCCGGCAGCTGCCTGGCGCTCGCGAACAAGGAGTCGCTCGTCGTCGGCGGTGCGCTGGTGCACGCCGCGGCCGTGCGGCCCGACCAGATCGTGCCCGTGGACTCCGAGCACTCGGCGATCGCGCAGGCCCTGCGGTCGGGCCGGGAGCAGGAGGTCCGGCGCCTGGTCCTGACGGCCTCGGGCGGGCCGTTCCGCGGCTGGTCCGCCGACGAGGTCCGCGCAGCCACGCCGCGGCAGGCGCTGGCGCACCCCACCTGGTCGATGGGGCCGGTCGTGACCGTCAACTCGGCGAGCCTCATGAACAAGGGGCTCGAGCTCATCGAGGCGCACCTGCTGTTCGGTGTCCCGGCCGAGCGGATCGCGGTCGTCGTGCACCCGCAGTCGGTCGTGCACTCGATGGTCGAGTTCGTCGACGGGTCGACGATCGCGCAGGCGTCGCCGCCGGACATGCGGCTGCCGATCGCGCTCGGTCTGGCGTGGCCCGACCGCGTCCCGGGCGCAGCCCTCGCGTGCGACTGGTCCGGGCCGACGTCGTGGACGTTCGAGCCGCTCGCGGAGGACGTGTTCCCCGCGGTGGGCCTCGCGCGCGCCGCGGTCGCGGCGTCGGCGACGCACCCGGCCGTCTACAACGCGGCCAACGAGGAGTGCGTCGAGGCGTTCCTGGCGGGACGGATCGGTTTCGGGCAGATCGTCTCCACCGTGGAGCGCGTGCTCTCGGAGCACGACGGGACCCCTGCCGACGGGCTCACGCTGGAGGCCGTGCTCGCCGCCGAGTCGTGGGCGCGAGCACGCGCCCACGAGGTGCTCGCGGTCGACTGACCCCCCAGCGTCCTGCCCCGGCGCCGTCAGCTGCCGAGGGGGGACGCGACGGCGTCGCACGCACGGCTGCGGCGGTCGGTCCGGCGCTCGGCACGGTCGGACCACGTCGTCAGCCACCGGGCGGCGGTGAACGCGGCCCACCGCACCGGCTCGGGCCCCCACGCGGGCGAGCGGTGACCGACCCACGGCAGCCGTGTCAGCGGGGTGTCGGCGCCCGTGACCAGATCGGCCAGGGTCCGCCCCGCGAGGTTCGCCGCTCCCACGCCGTCGCCCGCGTAGCCCCCGGCCCAGCCGAGCCCGGTGTCGCGGTCGAGGCCGACCGACGGTTGCCCGTCGCGCGGTACGCCGAGCGGTCCGTCCCAGGCGTGCGTCACCGCGAAGGGCGCGACCTGCGGGAAGAGGTCGACGAGCGCGCGGCGCAGGTGCTCGCGCTCCCGCGCTGCGCGGTCGTACGACGGGTCGCCGCCGTTGCCCAGGTGGTACGTCGCCCCGCGCCCGCCGAACGCGATGCGGTCGTCCGCGGTGCGCTGCCCGTGGGCGGCGAGGCGGCCGGCCTCGGTGAAGGTCTGACCGCGGTCGAGACCGATCTGTGCCCACACGTCGGCGGGCAGCGGCTCGGTGGCGATCATGACGGAGCGCACGGGGGCGATGTCGCGACGGGAGTCGGGCAGCTGGGCCGTCCACGCCTCGGTGGCGCGCACGACCCAGCGGCAGCGCGCGGTGCCGCGGTCGGTGACGACCGCGCGCGGGGAGAGGCGCAGGGCGGTCGTGGCCTCGGCGATGCGCGCCCCGCGCTGCTCGACGACGCGCGCAAGACCCCGCACGAGCCGCGCCGGCTGGATGCGTGCGCAGTCGGGGGTCCAGGAGCCCGCGAGCACGCGTGAGGCGCGGACGTGGGTGCCGACGCCCTCGGCGTCGAGCAGGTGCGCCTCGTCGCCCCAGCGGCCCGCCTCGGAAACCTGCGCCGCGACCCGTTCGACCTGTCGTGCCGTGCGGGCGAGGGTGACCGTGCCGCCGAACCGGAAGTCGCAGTCGATCTGCTCGGCGGCGGTCACGCCCCCGACCTCGACGACCGTGTCGCGCATCGCGGCGCGCATCGCCCGGGCGGCGACGGCCCCGTGGCGACGTGCGAGGGCGTCCGGCCCCACCGGGAACAGGGACGAGCACCAGCCGCCGTCGCGGCCGCTGGCGCCGAAGCCCGCCACGTGCGCGTCGACGACCAGGACGTCCAGCGACGGGTCGGCCTCCAGCAGGTAGTACGCCGTCCACAGCCCCGTGTACCCGCCGCCCACGACGACGACGTCGGCGGTGGTGTCGCCGTCGAGCGGCGGTCGCGCACGCGCGGCCTCGGGGTCGTCGGCGACGACCTGCTCCCACCACAGCGACACGTCCGCGACCGTCACACGCGTGTCCCCGCCACGGGCGCCACGGTGCGGCGGTCGCGCTGCGTCATGCAGCCGATCGTGGCGCCGTGCCGCTGTCAGGGCAAGCGGTCCCGGGTCACGATCCGGGGCGACGGCCGGTCCGCGGTCGGGTCACCGACGGTCGGGGGCCGGACGTCCGGCGCGACGGGACGTCTTCCTGGAGGTGACGGTCGCCGCCCCGGGCACGCCCACGCGGCCGATCGTTGCGCCGCCCGGGGGACGTCGCCGGGACGGGGCCGCCGCGGGCGGATGATGGTCCCGGGCGCACGTACCCTGTGCAGCAGGCAGGGGCCGTCCGGCCCGCGGGAGGTGGTTGTCGTGGAGACCCTCGTCGGGGTGCTCGTCTTCGTCGTGGTGCTGCTCGGTTCGATCGCGCTGCACGAGGTGGGCCACATGGTGCCGGCCAAGCGCTTCGGCGTGCGCGTGAGCCAGTACATGGTCGGGTTCGGCCCGACCCTCTGGTCCCGCACCCGGGGTGAGACGGAGTACGGCGTCAAGGCGCTCCCGCTGGGCGGGTACGTCCGCCTCATCGGCATGTACCCCACGGACGAGGCGGTCGGCGCGGCCCAGCCGCGCAACTGGTGGCAGCGTCTCGCCGCCGATGCGCGCGAGGCGAGCGCCTCCGAGATCCGACCGGGGGAGGACCACCGGGCCTTCTACCGGCTGTCCACGCCCAAGAAGCTGGTGGTGATGCTCGGTGGGCCGGTGATGAACCTGCTCATCGCGGTCGTGCTGCTGGTCGTCGCGTACGTCGGCATCGGTGTGCCGGTCGCCGGGACGACCGTCGCGAGCGTCTCGGAGTGCATCGTGGCGGTCGACGCCCCCGCCGGCACCGCCTGCACCGCCGACGACCCGCCGGCCCCCGCCGCCGCTGCGGGCCTGCGCCCCGGGGACCGCCTCGTCTCGTACGACGGCGTCGAGGTCACCTCGTGGGACCAGGTCAGTGGCCTGATCCGCGAGAGCGGCGACCGCACCGTGACGCTCGTCGTGGAGCGCGACGGCCGGCAGGTCGACCTCACGGCGACACCGGTGGTCGCCGAGCGTCCGGTCGCCGACGCCGACGGCATGGCGGTCGTGGACGACGCCGGCGAGATGGTCACGCAGGAGGTCGGTTTCCTCGGCGTGGGCCCCGCGACGGTGATCCAGCGTCAGTCCGTCGGCACGGCGGTCTCGGTCGCCGCGTCGGCGACGTGGCAGACCGCCCAGGTCGTCGTCACGCTTCCCCAGCGGATCGCCGACCTCGTGTCCACGACCGTGACGGGCGGCGAGCGCGACGAGACCTCGATCGTGGGGCCGGTGGGGGTCGGGCGGTTCGCCGGTGAGATCGCCGCGATGGACACCGAGGCCGTCGCCGTGCGGGCCGCCGGCCTGCTGTCGACGCTCGCGATGCTCAACCTCGCGCTCTTCGTCTTCAACCTGCTGCCGCTGCCGCCGCTGGACGGCGGCCACGTCGTGACCGCCCTGTGGGAGGGTGCGCGTCGCCAGCTCGCCCGCCTGCGCGGGGCGGTGCGGCCGCGGCCCGCCGACTCGGCGCTGCTCGTGCCTCTCGCGTACACGGTGTTCGTCGTGCTGGGCGGCGTCGGGCTGCTGCTCGTGTACGTCGACATCGTGAACCCGGTCCGGATCGGCTGACGAGCGTCGCCACGGCGCGGGACTCCTCGTGGACGTCCGGTGACGGCTCGGTGAGCGTGCGACGGGCGGCCGAGGGACCCGCCGTGCGCACGCCGCCGGGGTGGGATGATGGTCAGGTGAGCACCCCGATCAGTCTTGGCATGCCGCAGGCGCCCGCACCCGTCCTCGCCCCGCGGCGAGCGTCCCGCAAGATCCGCGTCGGCAAGGTCGAGGTGGGCGGTGACGCCCCCGTGTCGGTGCAGTCGATGACGACGACCCCGACGACCGACATCAACCGGACCCTGCAGCAGATCGCCGAGCTCACCGCGTCCGGGTGCGACATCGTGCGCGTCGCGGTGCCCACCCAGGACGACGCCGAGGCGCTGCCCACGATCGCGCGCAAGTCGCAGATCCCCGTCATCGCCGACATCCACTTCCAGCCGAAGTACGTCTTCGCGGCCATCGACGCCGGGTGTGCCGCGGTCCGCGTGAACCCGGGCAACATCCGCAAGTTCGACGACCAGGTCAAGGAGATCGCGCAGGCCGCGACCGACGCCGGCGTGTCCATCCGGATCGGTGTGAACGCCGGCTCGCTCGACCCCCGGCTGCTGGCGAAGTACGGCAAGGCCACGCCCGAGGCGCTCGTCGAGTCGGCCGTGTGGGAGGCCTCGCTGTTCGAGGAGCACGGCTTCCGCGACTTCAAGATCAGCGTCAAGCACAACGACCCCGTCGTCATGGTGCGGGCCTACGAGATGCTGGCCGAGCGGGGCGACTGGCCGTTGCACCTCGGCGTCACGGAGGCCGGGCCCGCGTTCCAGGGCACCATCAAGTCCGCGACGGCGTTCGGGGCGCTGCTCAGCAAGGGCATCGGTGACACGATCCGGGTCTCGCTGTCCGCACCTCCCGTCGAGGAGGTCAAGGTCGGCATCCAGATCCTGCAGGCCCTGAACCTGCGGCCCCGCAAGCTCGAGATCGTCTCGTGCCCGTCCTGCGGCCGTGCGCAGGTCGACGTGTACACGCTGGCCGAGAAGGTCACCGCGGGCCTCGAGGGCATGGAGGTGCCGCTGCGCGTCGCCGTCATGGGGTGCGTCGTCAACGGTCCCGGTGAGGCCCGTGAGGCGGACCTGGGCGTGGCGTCCGGCAACGGCAAGGGCCAGATCTTCGTCAAGGGCCAGGTCATCAAGACCGTGCCCGAGTCGATGATCGTCGAGACGCTCATCGAGGAGGCCATGCGTCTCGCCGAGACGATGGACCCGGTCGAGTCGGGCGAAGGCAGCCCCGTCGTCAGCGTCGGCTGAGCGCCGCCGGTGGTGCCGACGGGCGGGCGTGCCGCCCGTGCGACAGGTGGGTGTGACGTAGGGCACAATCGGCCCATGGTGGTGCCGCCGGCGACGACGCTCTCGGGACGCACCGGCGCGGTCGTCCTGGGCGACGCCGACGTCCCGGCGGCCCTCGCCGTCTGTGCGACCGACCCCGTCGGCTCGGTGCTCGCCTCGAGCCGCCTGGAGCAGGCCACGTCGACCGGTCTGCGCCGTGCAGGCGGGGAGCTGTGGGGCTACTCGGAGGACGGCGTCCTGCTGGCGGTGTGCTGGGTGGGGGCCAACCTCGTGCCCGTCGTCGGGACGCTCGACGCCGACGTCACGTCCCGCGCGCTGGCGGCCTTCGCGGAGCTCGGCAGGGCACGAGGGCGCCGGTGCTCGTCCATCGTGGGGCCGGCGGACCCCGTGCTCGGGCTGTGGTCACGGCTGCGTGGTGCGTGGCCCGTCGAGCGCGAGGTGCGCGCGCACCAGCCGTCGATGGTGCTGGACGGCGCACCGCTCGTGAACGCGGACCCCCGCGTGCGCAGGTCGCGCTCGGAGGAGTACGACCTCGTGCTGCCGGCGTGCATCCGGATGTTCACCGAGGAGGTCGGGTACTCGCCGGCGAGCGGGCCCGGGGGGCCCTACGAGGTCCGGGTGCGTCGCCTCGTCGACGACGGCCGCTCGTTCGTGCTGGTGGACCGCGTCGGCGGCCTGCGTCGGCCGCGCGTCGTGTTCAAGGCCGAGGTGCCTGCCGTCGCGTGCGGCGTGGCGCAGGTGCAGGGCGTGTGGGTCGACCCCGAACGGCGTGGCGAGCGACTGTCCGAGAGTGGCATGGCGGCTGTGGTGCAGGCCACGCGCGCCGAGATCGCACCGGTGGTCTCGCTGTACGTCAACGGCTACAACACGCGTGCCGTGCGCGCCTACGAGGCGGTCGGGTTCCGCGAGGTCGGCGCGTACGCGACCGTGCTGTTCTGAGGCGGGCGGCCCGTCCTGGGACGGGCGGCGACGTCGCGCGTCAGAGTCGCTCGGCGCCGGGGCGAACCTGCCACCAGCGCAGCAGGCCGGCGGCCGCCGCGCCCGACGCCAGCGCGATGGTCGCGGCGAGCCAGGGGTGCGCGACCACGGCGGCGCGGGCACCCAGGGCGGCGACGACCACCACGGCCACCAGGGCCACCACCGTCCCGACGCGGCCGACGCGCGTGCCGCGTGGACGGACGTCGTCGGTCGTGCGCAGGCTCAGCTGCACCCCCACCGTGACGGCGACACCCAGGATCATCAGAGCCCACCCGCCGATGCCCTGTCCCGCACCCACGAGGGCCAGGCCACCGACCGAGCAGGCGGTCGTGAGCCCGCCGGCCGCCGCGAGGCGGACCGGTGGGTGGGCGGCGCGCGACGGAGGAGCAGTCGCGGTCATGGGCTCACGCTAGCGAGCGCGCCGCCGGTCCGGGGGGCGTTCCGGTCAGCGCAGGAGGCGGGACATCCGCCGGTCGGCCAGCGGCTTGCCACCCGTCTGGCACGTCGGGCAGTACTGCAGGGACGAGTCGGCGAAGGAGACCTCGCGGACGGTGTCGCCGCACGGCGTGCCGTCCCAGCCCGGGCACGCCTCGCCCGTCCGGCCGTGGACGCGCATGCCGCGGCGCTTGGCGTCCTTGAGCTCGGCGGCGGGGCGTCCGGTCGCGGTGGCGACCGCCTCGGTCAGCACCGCCCGGATCGCGCCGTGCAGGGTGCGGGTGCGGGCCTCGTCGTAGGACCGGGTGGGGGCGAACGGGCTGGTGCGCGCGACCAGCAGGATCTCGTCGGAGTACGCGTTGCCGATGCCGGCGATGGTCCCCTGGTCGCGCAGCAGCCCCTTGACCTGCTGGTTGCGTGCCGCGAGCAGCTCACCGAGCCGCTCGGGGGTGAAGTCGTCGGACAACGGCTCGACGCCCAGCGTGGCGATCTGCGGCACGTCGGACGGGTCCGCCACCACGTGCACGGCCAGGCGCTTGCGGGTGCCGGCCTCCGTGAGGTCGAACCCGGACCCGTCGTCGAACCCGACGCGGAGCGCGATCGGCGACTTGCCGGGACGTGCCGGACGCTCCGGGAGCGCGTCGTACCAGCGCACCCACCCGGCACGCGACAGGTGCCACACGAGGTGCAGCCGCCCGTCGGCGGGGGAGTCGACCACGGTGTCGAGCCACTTGCCGTGCCGTGCGACGTCGGCCACGGTCCCGCCCCGCAGCGCCGTCGGCGGCGGCCGGAACGTCTTCAGCGCGCTGATCGCGGCCACCTCGACGCGGGTCACGGTACGGCCGACGGTCCGCCCGCGCAGGTACTGCGCGAGCGCCTCCACCTCGGGCAGCTCCGGCACGACCGCATCCTCGCACCGAGTGCTCGCGGCCGACAGGGGAGCGGAGGGATGCGGCGCGACCGTGCGGCCGCGCGGGCGTGGCACCGCGCCCCGCGGAGCGGGTGTCGGGACGGGCGGTCGGGCGGACTAGGCTCGTCGGCATGCTCCTGCGCATGTCCACGCTGTTCGTCCGCACCCTGCGCGAGGACCCGGCCGACGCCGAGGTCGCCAGCCACCGGCTGCTCGTGCGCGCCGGGTACATCCGCCGCGCCGCTCCCGGGATCTACACCTGGCTGCCGCTGGGTCTGCGGGTGCTCGGCAAGGTCGAGGGCGTCGTCCGCGAGGAGATGGCGCGGGCCGGGGCGCAGGAGGTGCACTTCCCCGCGCTGCTGCCCAAGGAGCCGTACGAGGCGACGGGGCGGTGGGCGGAGTACGGGCCCAACATCTTCCGGCTGAAGGACCGCAAGGGCGGTGACTACCTCCTCGCTCCCACGCACGAGGAGATGTTCACGCTCCTGGTGAAGGACCTGTACTCGTCGTACAAGGACCTCCCGCTGACCCTCTTCCAGATCCAGACCAAGTACCGGGACGAGGCCCGGCCCCGTGCCGGGCTCATCCGGGGTCGCGAGTTCGTCATGAAGGACGCCTACTCCTTCGACGTCGACGACGAGGGCCTCGCGGCGTCGTACGAGGCGCAGCGCGACGCCTACGAGCGGATCTTCCGACGCCTCGGGCTGGAGTACGTCATCGTCGCGGCGACGTCCGGCGCCATGGGCGGCTCCCGGTCCGAGGAGTTCCTCACACCGACGGCGATCGGTGAGGACACGTTCGTGCGCTCGCCCGGCGGGTACGCGGCCAACGTCGAGGCCGTGACGACCGTGGTCCCCGAGGCGCTGGACTGGTCCGACGCGCCCGCGGCCCACGTGGAGGACACGCCCGACACGCCCACGATCGACTCGCTCGTGGCGTTGGCCAACGAGCGGCTGCCGCGTGCGGACCGGCCGTGGACGGCCGCGGACACGCTGAAGAACGTGGTGCTCGCGCTCGTGCAGCCGACCGGGGAGCGCGAGCTCGTCGTGATCGGGCTGCCCGGTGACCGCGACGTCGACCTCAAGCGGCTCGAGGCGACCGTCGCACCCGCCGAGGTCGAGCCCGCCGGCGACGCGGACTTCGCAGCGCACCCCGAGCTGGTGCGCGGCTACATCGGCCCCTCGGCCCTGGGGCCGAACGTGCCGGTCGCCGAGGGTGCCGAGCGCACCGCCGTGCGGTACCTGCTCGACCCTCGCGTCGTCCCCGGGACCCGGTGGATCACGGGTGCGAACGAGCCCGGGCGTCACGTGTTCGACCTCGTCGCCGGACGGGACTTCACCGCGGACGGCACGGTCGAGGCCGCCGAGGTGCGCGCGGGCGACCCGGCGCCCGACGGCACGGGCCCGCTCGAGCTCGCCCGTGGCATCGAGATCGGTCACATCTTCCAGCTCGGCCGCAAGTACGCCCAGGCGCTGGGTCTGACGGTCCTGGACCGCAACGGCAAGGCGCAGGTCGTCACGATGGGCTCGTACGGCATCGGCGTCACGCGCGTGCTCGCAGCCCTCGCCGAGGCGAACCACGACGACCGTGGGCTGGCCTGGCCGGCCGACGTCGCGCCCGCGCACGTGCACGTGGTCGCCACGGGCAAGGACGCCGCCGTGTTCGAGGCGGCCGACGCGCTCGCGGCGACCCTCTCGGCACGCGGCGTCGAGGTCCTGTACGACGACCGCCCCAAGGTCTCGCCCGGCGTCAAGTTCGCCGACGCGGAGCTGCTGGGTGTGCCGCTCGTCGTCGTGGTCGGGCGCGGGCTGGCCGACGGGGTCGTGGAGGTGCGTCCCCGTGTCGGCGGCACGTCCGAGCAGGTGCCCGTGGCGACGGCCGCGGACCGCGTGGCGGAGCTCGTCGACGAGCTGGTCGCCGGCTGACCCGCTGGGGTCGAGGAGCCCCGGCCGCGCGGAGCCGGTCGCGTCAGCGGACGGGGGTCGTCGCGAGCTCCGGCATGCCCGGGAAGGGGACGGGTGCGGCGCCCCACGCGACGGCTGCCGCGGTCGCCGTGCGCAGCGAGTCGACCGCGTCGATGCGGCCACCCGCCGGGGCGGACGCCACCGCACCGGCGCTCGCGTCGGCCACGGCCTGCTCGAGGCTGCGGGGCAGGGCCTGAGCGACGGCGGGGTCGTCGAGCCCTGCGGGCAGGGCGTACGCCGCCCGGCGAGGGTCGGCGGGTCGTCCTGCGACGTCCGCGGTGCGCGCCCAGGCGTCGGACGCCGCCCGATGGCGGGCTGCGGCCTCCAGCATCGAGGTGCGTGCGGCGTCGCTGCTGCGGGCCGCCAGGACGGTGAAGGCCCAGGCTGCCTCGTCGTGCGCGAGGGCGAGCGCCGCCGCACCCTGCGCGCCTGCAACCGGCTCGGTGTCCGGCGAGGTGGCCTCGCCCGGCGCGGTCGTCGCGGACGGCGCGCCGGGGTCGCTCGTCGAGGTGGCGTCCTGCGGTGACGCGTCGCCGTCGGCACTCGTCGCCGGGGCGGGCCGGGGGACACCGCTGACGGCCGCGAGACGGTCGGCGAGGGAGTCGCGGGCCACCGCGACCGACGCGACGAGCCGCGCGAGCTCGCGGTCCGGCACGGCGTCCGCGTCGCTCGCGGCACGCGCGGCGTCGTCCACGAGCGCGGCGAGCAGTGCCGTGACGTCGGTCACCACCGGCGGCGTCGGCGAGGGCGAAGCCGAGGGTGACGGGTCCGGCAGCCTGGAGTCGTAGACCCCGCCCAGCTCTTCCGCGTGGCGGGTCGAGAAGGCCGCGACGTCGTCGAGCACCACGCGCACCTGGTCGTCGACGGGACCCGCGGCCGCGGCCGTCGCACCGTCGGCCAGGTCGAGCGCATCGGCCACCGTGCGGCCCCGGACCTGCTCGATCGCGTCCGGTGACGGTTCCGTGGGCGGCGGCGTCTCGAGCCGCACGCCGCACCCGGCCAGCACGACCGCGCACGCGACGACCGCGGTGAGGACGCGCGAGCGTCGCGCGGACGACCGCGCTGGACGGGGACGGGACGACGAGGTCAGGTGACTGGGCATCGGGCGCGATCCTGCCACGCCGCTCGCTGCGCACGCCGCAGGGTCGGACCGGCGGTCGGGAGTCGTTACGCTGGTGGGACAACGTCACAGGGTCGCCGCCTGCGCCCCATCGTGCAGGAGAGTCGACAGGAGGCCAGGTCATGGGCGCGCCATCCACCGCACCGCGGGTGCGGGAGATCGTCGAGGCGGCCGTGACGGGTGCGGGCCTGCTGCTCGACGACCTCGCGATCGCCGGCAGCGGGCGCAGCACCGTCGTGCGCGTCACCGTGGACCTCGCGGACGACGACGACGGGACGCTCGACCTCGACCGTGTCGGTGACGTCACCCGGGCCGTGTCGGACGCGCTCGACGCGACCGACGCGCTGCCCGGTGCCTACACGCTGGAGGTGGGCAGCCCCGGTGCGGAGCGTCCCCTGACCTTGGCGCGCCACTGGCGGCGGGCACGCGGCCGCACGGTCGTGGTGCGGCGCACGGACGGCGGCTCCCTCACGGGCCGCTTGGTGCAGGTCGCGGACGGGGACGCGCCGGACCTCGTCGTGGTGCCCGTCACGGCGCCCGGCAAGGGCCGTCGCCCCGTCGAGGGCGCGCCGGTGACGTTGACGTGGGACGACGTGCGCGACGCACGTGTGCAGGTGGACCTCGCCGCGGTTCGCGACGACGAGGCCGACGACGACGCCGGCCTCCGGGACGGCGCAGGGAGGGGCTGACGTGGACATCGACATGCAAGCGCTGCGACTCATCGAGCGCGAGCGGGAGATCAGCCTCGACGTACTCGTCGAGGCCATCGAGCAGGCGCTGCTCTCGGCCTACCACCGGACGCCGGGCGCGCAGGCGCGTGCCCGGGTCGAGCTCGACCGCCGCACCGGGCACGTGACGGTGTGGGCGCGTGACCCGGCCCCGGAGCAGCCGGCACCGGACGAGGCGACGGGCGACGACGCCGCGGAGGGCGACGCCGCAGTCGACGGTGCCCCGGCCGCAGCCGTCGTGCCGCCCGCACCCGAGATGCCGGAGTACGACGACACCCCGGCCGGGTTCGGTCGCATCGCGACCGCCACGGCGCGGCAGGTCATCGTCCAGCGCCTGCGCGACGCCGAGGACGACCAGGTCCTCGGTGCCTTCCGCAGCAAGGCCGGCGAGGTCCTCGGCGGTGTCATCCAGCAGGGTCGCGACCCGCGGACCGTGCTCGTCGACGTCGGGGGTGTCGAGGCGGTCCTGCCCGCGCACGAGCAGGTGCCGGGCGAGCGGTACGTGCACGGCGAGCGGCTGCGGGCCCTCGTGCTCGACGTCGCGCGCGGTCAGCGCGGTCCGCAGATCACGCTCTCGCGCACGCACCCGAACCTCGTGCGCAAGCTGTTCGCGCTCGAGGTGCCGGAGATCGCCGACGGGACCGTCGACATCACCGCGATGGCTCGCGAGGCGGGGCACCGCACCAAGATGGCGGTGCGTGCCAACGTCGCCGGCGTGAACGCCAAGGGCTCGTGCATCGGTCCGATGGGCGGTCGCGTGCGTGCCGTCATGGCGGAGCTGCACGGCGAGAAGATCGACATCGTCGACCACTCGGACGACCCGGCCGAGATGATCGCCCACGCGCTGTCGCCCGCCCGTGTGCTGAGCGTGACCATCGTCGACCCCGTCGCCCGGGCGGCTCGGGTCGTCGTCCCGGACTACCAGCTGTCGCTCGCCATCGGCAAGGAGGGGCAGAACGCCCGCCTGGCCGCCAAGCTCACGGGCTGGCGCATCGACATCCGGTCGGATGCCGAGCCGGCCGCCGGCACTGCGCCCGCCGCGCCCGCGCAGGGCGGCAGCGACCCGGGGCCGGGGGCGTCCGGTCACGTCCGGTGAGCAGGCACGGTAGACTCATCGAGGCTGGGCCGGGTGCCCGGCTCTCCTCGCCGATCAGGCGGACCCCCGATCCCGCGCCTCCGGTGCTCGAACCGGGTCCCGTCCGCACGTGCGTGGGGTGCCGAGCGGCCGGCCTCAGGTCGGCCCTGCTGAGGGTGGTGCTGTCCGACGACGGCGCGGGAGATCCCGTGCTCGTGGTGGACGAGCGCCGCCGGATGCCGGGCCGGGGTGCGTGGCTGCACCCCGACCAGCGTTGCCTCGAGCTCGCCGTACGACGGCGGGCGTTCGGACGGGCGCTGCGGTACACGGGCCCCCTGGGGACCGAGGCCGTGGAGCGCGCCGTGACGCGGCTCGCCGCGCAGGTCCAGCCACAGCACAGCACCACGGTGCCGGAGCCGACTCCGGTGCCGACCGTCGACAGGGAAAGCGGGTTGGAAGCCGATGGCGACCCGATGAGCACGCACCGATGAGTACCCAGCGATGAGTACCCAGCACTAACGACGGTCCGACCCTGTCCAGGGCGGGCCAGGACAGGAGAGATGTGGCCAAGGTCCGCGTCTACGAGCTCGCGAAGGAGCTCGGGGTCGACAGCAAGACCATCATGACCAAGCTCAACGAGCTCGGAGAGTTCGTCCGCTCGGCGTCATCGACGATCGAGCCCCCCGTCGTGCGCAAGCTGCGCGACACGTACCCGGTCGGCGGGTCCGGCAGCAGCCGGTCCGCCGCGCCCGCACGCCCTGCCGCCCCCAAGGCGCCCGCGGCTCCCGGTGGCACGGCCGCGCCGGCCCCCGCGCGACCCGTGGCTCCGGCCCCCGCCGCTCCGGCGCCGGCCGCTGCTCCGCAGGCACCCGCACCGCAGGCACCTGCCCAGCAGGCACCCGCAGCGCAGGCACCTGCCCAGCAGGCACCCGCAGCGCAGGCGCCCGCCCCGCAGGCACCCGCCCGGCAGGCACCTGCCCCGCAGGCACCTGCCCCGGCCGCGCGTCCCGCGCCGGCCGCGCAGAGTGCTCGTCCCGGTGCGCCGCGGCCCCCCCAGGCCGGTGGCCAGAGCGGCGGCGCCCGTCCCGGTGCGCCGCGTCCCCCGGCACGTCCGGGCAACAACCCGTTCGCTCCCGCGCAGGGCATGCCCCGCCAGGGCGAGCGTCCCGGCGGCCCGCGCTCCGGCGCCCCGCGTCCCGGCAACAACCCGTTCGCGCCGTCGCAGGGCATGCCCCGCCCCGGTGACCGTCGACCGGCCGAGGGTGCGCCCGCGGCCGCGGCGGGGGAGCGTCCCGGTGGGCCGCGCCCTGGTGGGCCGCGTCCCGGTGGGCCGCGTCCCAACCCCGGCATGATGCCCGGCCGCACGCAGAGCGGTGTGGGTCGTCCCGGCGAGCGTCCGGCTCCGGCCGGTCGCGGCGGCGGCGCAGGTCGCGGCGGCTACGCCGGCGGCGGTGCCGGTCGTCCCGGCGGCGGTACCGGCCCCGGTGCGGGCGGCGGCGGCTTCGCCGGTCGTCCCGGCGGTGGCGGTCGTCCCGGCGGCGCCGGTCGCGGCTCCACGCAGGGTGCGTTCGGTCGCGCCGGTGGTCGGCCCGTCCGCGGACGGAAGTCGAAGCGCGCCAAGCGCCAGGAGTTCGAGCAGATGCAGGCGCCGTCGCTGGGCGGCGTGTCCGTCCCGCGCGGCAACGGCAAGACGGTCGTCCGCCTGCGTCACGGCTCGTCGCTCAACGACTTCGCGGACAAGATCGACGCGAACCCCGCGTCGCTCGTCACCGTGCTGTTCCACCTCGGTGAGATGGCCACGGCGACGCAGTCGCTCGACGAGGACACGTTCGGCACGCTCGCGACCGAGCTCGGCTACATCATCGAGATGGTCTCGGCCGAGGAGGAGGACCGCGAGCTGCTCGGGGCCTTCGACATCGACCTCGACGCCGAGCTCGAGGCGGAGGGGGACGACGACCTCGTCGCGCGTCCGCCCGTCGTCACCGTCATGGGTCACGTCGACCACGGCAAGACCAAGCTCCTCGACGCCATCCGCTCCACGGACGTCGTCGCGGGCGAGGCCGGTGGCATCACCCAGCACATCGGTGCGTACCAGGTCCGCACGGAGCACGAGGGTGTCGACCGGGCCATCACGTTCATCGACACCCCGGGCCACGAGGCGTTCACCGCCATGCGTGCCCGTGGTGCCCAGGTCACCGACATCGCGATCCTCGTGGTCGCGGCGGACGACGGCGTGATGCCCCAGACGATCGAGGCGCTCAACCACGCGCAGTCGGCCAACGTGCCGATCGTCGTGGCGGTCAACAAGGTGGACAAGGAGGGGGCCAACCCCGACAAGATCCGCCAGCAGCTCACCGAGTACAACCTCGTGGCCGAGGAGTACGGCGGCGACACGATGTTCGTCGACGTCTCCGCCAAGCAGCGCATGGGGATTGACGAGCTGCTCGAGGCGGTGCTGCTCACCGCGGACGCCGCCCTCGACATGCGTGCCAACCCGGACAAGGACGCGCGCGGTGTCGCGATCGAGGCGAACCTCGACAAGGGCCGCGGTGCCGTCGCGACGGTGCTGGTCCAGTCCGGCACGCTGCACGTCGGTGACGCGATCGTCGCCGGCACGGCACACGGCCGCGTGCGCGCCATGCTCGACGAGCACGGCGAGACCGTCTCCGAGGCGGGCCCGGCCCGTCCGGTGCAGGTCCTCGGGCTGTCCTCGGTGCCCCGCGCCGGCGACACGTTCCTGGTCGCGCCCGACGAGCGCACCGCTCGGCAGATCGCCGAGAAGCGCGAGGCGGCCGAGCGTGCCGCCCTCCTGGCCAAGCGCCGCAAGCGCATCAGCCTCGAGGACTTCACGCAGGCGCTGCAGCAGGGCAAGGTCGAGACGCTCAACCTGGTCCTCAAGGGCGACGTGTCCGGTGCCGTCGAGGCGCTCGAGGACGCGCTGCTCAAGATCGACGTCGGCGACGAGGTCGACCTGCGTGTCATCCACCGCGGTGTCGGTGCGATCACGCAGAACGACGTCAACCTGGCGACGGTCGACAACGCGATCATCATCGGCTTCAACGTGAAGCTGGCGCCGCGTGTCGAGGAGCTGGCGGACCGCGAGGGCGTCGACGTGCGCTTCTACTCGGTCATCTACCAGGCGATCGACGACGTCGAGGCGGCCCTCAAGGGCATGCTCAAGCCGGAGTACGAGGAGGTGCAGCTCGGTTCCGCCGAGGTGCGCGAGGTCTTCCGCTCCTCGAAGTTCGGCAACATCGCCGGGTCGATCGTGCGCTCGGGCGAGATCCGCAGGAACACCAAGGCGCGCGTGCTCCGCAAGGGCAAGCTCGTCGCGGACAACCTCACGATCGAGTCCCTCAAGCGGTTCAAGGACGACGCGACCGAGGTCCGCGAGGGCTTCGAGTGCGGCATCGGCCTCGGGTCGTACAACGACCTGCAGGTCGAGGACGTCATCGAGACGTTCGAGATGCGGGAGAAGCCGCGGAAGTGACTTCCGTTGCCCGGGGGTGAGTCGATCGGCTCACCCCCGGGCGGCCTCGGGGAGCGGTGCGACGGGCCACGGCCCGGCGCGCCGCTCCCTGCGGCCACCCCCGTCAGTCGTCAGACCCTCGCGCCCCCGGGCGCAGGGCTGGAAGGAAGGCAGGACCATGGCCGACTCAGGGCGGGCACGCAAGCTGGCGGAGCGGGTCCAGCAGGTCGTCGCGCAGATGATCGACACGAAGGTGAAGGACCCCCGGCTCGGGTTCGTCACGGTGACGGACGTGCGTGTCACCGGTGACCTGCAGCACGCCGACGTGTACTACACGGTGCTCGGGGACGACGAGGCGCGGCAGGGGTCCGCCCAGGCGCTCGAGAGCGCCAAGGGGCTCATCCGCTCCGAGGTCGGCAAGCAGACGGGCATCCGCCTCACGCCGACGCTCGCGTTCCACCTCGACGCGGTGCCGGAGACGGCGGCGCACCTCGAGGAGGCGCTCGCGGAGGCAGCGCGTCGTGACGCGGAGGTCGCACGGCTCGCCGCGGCCGCGCGGTACGCCGGTGACGCCGACCCGTACCGGCGCCCCGAGGACGCCGACACGGACCAGGACTGAGCCTCGGACGGATCAGGACCGAGCCTCAGGCGAACCACTCGCGCACGCGCTCGGCGATCGCCCGTTCGAACACGTCGTCGTCGTGCCGTCCACGCAACCACCCCTGGAAGTAGCCTCCGACGCACGCGTCGAGCTCCTCGCGGCAGCCGTCCGTGTCCTGGACCGCTCGCAGCAGCATGGACTGCGCCTGCGCGGGGTCGCCGTACAGGAACGGGTAGCGGGTCGGCAGGATGGCCCGCGCCCACGCGAGGTCGGGGAACACCCCGACCGCGCCGGCGACGAGCGCCTCGACGTACTCCAAGCCGTAGGACTCGTCGACCGACGTCGCGAGGAAGGCCGTCGTGCGTGACAGGGCCTGCCAGTACGACTCGCGGTCGGACGTCAGAGGGCCCACCCACGTCCAGTCGTGGCGTGAGAACCGCATCGCGAGCTCGCTCACGAGGTGCTGCTCGTGCAGCCGCATCTCCACGATGAGCGGCGTGCGTGCCCGCACCTGCTCGACCACGTCGACGAACAGGCGCGGCTGCTTGCGTTCCGACAGGTAGATCGCGGGGTACAGCACCACGGGGACGTCGGCCGGCGTGCGGGGTCGCACGTGCTCGAGGCGGATGCCGAGGTCGACCCATGCCATCACCGCGCGCTCCGCGAGCGGCGGCACCGTGAACATGCGCACCACCTCGCGGATCTCGGACGCCGTGCGCTCGGAGTTCGCGAACGTCGGGAACAGCGCGCACGACAGCGCGAGCGAGGACCGGGCGACGCGGTGGGTGTGGTGGGTCCCGACGTTCCACCACAGGAAGTTCATGATCCTCGGCTCGCCGCCGTCGCGGGCCAGCCTGCGCCACAGGTCGGGGGAGTCGAGCACGTCCATGTTGAGGACCACGGTCGAGTCCGTGTCGAGGTCCGCCAGCGGGACGACCGGTACGGGGCCGCTGCGGGCCTCGTGCCCCACGAGCACGGCGTCCGGGAAGACCCGCAGGAGCCGTCGCACGAGCGTGGCCCCCGCGTCGTGGCCGGTGACCCGCCCGTCCTCGTCGAGGACGGGCAGGCCGACGGGGTTGGTGTACGCGATCGCGATCTGCATGGTCGTGCCCCTCACCGGGCGGGTACGGGCGTCGGGGCCTGGTCGGGCACGTCGCTGGGCGTGTCGTCCTCGACCTCGGGGGCGCCGTCGTCGCAGACGTCGGCCGTGCCGCCCGGCGCGGTGACGCGAGGGAGCGAGGCTCCCGGTGCGCTGTCGTCGTCCGGCTCGGTGGGCAGGGGCGCGGGCCCGCCGTCGTGCGAGCGGCCGATGCGCATCCCGTAGAACGAGCGGTGGACGCACCACAGGGACACGGCCGCGAACACCACCGCGAGCACCAGCACGAGCGTGCCCTGACCCTGGTGGCGGAGCGAGACCGCGAGCTCGACGGCGAGCAGGCCGAACAGCGTCGTGAACTTGATGACGGGGTTCAGCGCGACCGACGACGTGTCCTTGTAGGGGTCGCCCACGGTGTCGCCGACGATCGACGCGTCGTGCAGCGGAGTCCCCTTGGCGTTGAGGTCGACCTCGACGATCTTCTTGGCGTTGTCCCACGCACCGCCGGCGTTCGCCATGAAGATCGCCTGGTAGAGGCCGAACACCGCGATCGAGACGAGGTAGCCGATGAAGAAGAACGGCTCGACGAACGCGAACGCGAGGGTCGTGAAGAACACGCCGAGGAACATCGTGAGCATGCCGCGCTGGGCGTACTGCGTGCAGATCCGGACCACCTCGCGCGACTGCTCGGGGCTCGCGTGCGTGACGCCGTCGAGGCGGATGGTGTCCTTGATGTACGCGACCGCACGGTGCGACCCCGTCGTTACGGCCTGGATCGAGGCACCCGTGAACCAGTAGATGACGGCGCCGCCGGTGACGAGGCCGAGCAGGAACGGCGGGTGCATCAGGGACAGGTGGTCGAGGTCGACCGTCAGGCCCTCCGTGAGCGACATGATGATCGAGAAGATCATCGTCGTCGCACCGACTACGGCGGTGCCGATGAGCACGGGCTTGGCGGTCGCCTTGAAGGTGTTGCCGGCGCCGTCGTTCTCCTCGAGCATCCGCTTGGCACGGTCCCACTGGGGCGCGAGGTCGAAGTCGCGGCGCAGTTCCGGCTCGATCCCGGGCAGGTCCTCGATGGTCGAGAGCTCGTACACGCTCTGCGCGTTGTCCGTGACCGGGCCGTAGGAGTCCACGGCGATCGTCACGGGGCCCATGCCGAGGAAGCCGAACGCGACCAGCCCGAACGCGAACACCGCAGGTGCCGACATGAGCTCACCGAGCCCCAGCTCGGACAGGCCGTACGCACCCGTCATCAGGGCGACGATCGCCATGCCGAGCCAGTAGGCCGAGAAGTTGCCGGCCACCAGCCCCGAGAGGATGTTGAGCGACGCGCCTCCCTCGCGCGAGCTCGTGACGACCTCCCGCACGTGCCGCGAGCCCGTCGACGTGAACACCTTGACGAGCTCGGGGATGAGCGCGCCGGCCAGGGTGCCGCACGACACGATCGCGGCGAGCTTCCACCACAGCCCCTCGGCGTCGTCGAGCGGTGACATGACGTACCAGGACGTCGCGAAGGTCAGGACGGTGCAGACGACCGACGTCAGCCACACGAGCGTCGTCAGCGGCGTCTCGAAGTTCATGCGTGCCGCGGTGGCGTAGCGGCGCTGCGTCCACCGGTCGTTCAGCAGGTACGACGCGCCCGAGGCCACGACCATGACGGCGCGCACGACGAACAGCCACACGAGCAGCCCGGCCTGGACCGCCGGGTCGTGGACGGCGAGGAGCACGAACGTGATGAGCGCGACACCCGTGACGCCGTACGTCTCGAACCCGTCGGCCGACGGGCCGACCGAGTCCCCCGCGTTGTCGCCCACGCAGTCGGCGATGACGCCGGGGTTGCGCGCGTCGTCCTCCTTGATCCGGAACGCGATCTTCATGAGGTCGGAGCCGATGTCGGCGATCTTGGTGAAGATGCCGCCGGCGATCCGCAGGCCCGCGGCTCCCAGGGACTCGCCGATGGCGAACCCGATGAAGCACGCGCCCGCGACGGTGGGCGGCAGGAACAGCAGGATCACCAGCATGAGCAGCAGCTCGAGGCTGATGAGGACCATGCCGATGGCCATGCCGGACTGCAACGGGATGCGGTGCACGGGCAGCGGGCGTCCGGACAGCGACGCGAACGCGGTCCGCGAGTTGGCGAACGTGTTGACGCGGATGCCGAACCACGCGACGGCGAACGAGCCGGCCATGCCGATCAGGGAGAAGGCGACGACGATGCCGACCTTGCCCCAGCCGAAGCCGACGAGGGCCTTGTAGTAGACGATGATGACGGTGGCGATGAACGCCCACAGCATCAGCAGGAACCGACCCTGCTGCGCGAGGTAGGTGCGGCACGTGGCGTAGATGAGCTCGGACACCTGGCGCATCGAGTCGTGCACGGGCAGCCGGCGCAGTCGGCCCAGCGTGACGCCGCCGAAGACCAGCCCGAGCGCGCACACGACGAGCCCGAGCGTCAGCAGCGTCCGGCCGGGGACCCCGCCGAGCGCGGACATCGCGCCGAGGTCCGGGAGCACGAGGCTCGCCTCACCGCCGTGCACCGTCGACGACTGCTCGTCACCCGGCGGAGCGGCGCACCCCGCGAGGAGGAGGGCCCCGGCGGCGAGCGGGGCAGCGGCGCGGCGTCGGCGCGAGGGCCGACGCACGGAGGTGGTCTGCGGGACCTCGTCGTCCCGCGGCGCGTGTGCGTCCACCTCTCGCACGGTAGGGACCGAGCGAGGCGTCCGCCCATGACCTACGTCACGGGTGGCAGCGGCCGAGGTCGCCGGCGACGACGGCCCGTGTCCCCGGGCCGTCCGCGGGCGGGCGGGGTGTGCGGGCGCCCGGGTGTGCGGGCACGGCCGATAGCCTGGGAGCGTGCCCCCCACGCCCCCGCCCTCCCGTCGCGCTGCCGACTCCCGTCCGGCCGAGCCGCGTCCGGTCGAGCCGCGGCGGCCGACCGCCGACGACGGGTTCCTGGTGGTCGACAAGCCCGCGGGCTGGACGAGCCATGACGTGGTCGCGCGTGTGCGCAGGCTCGCGTCGACCCGCAAGGTGGGGCACGCCGGGACGCTCGACCCGATGGCCACGGGGGTCCTCGTCATCGGCGTGGGCCGCGCGACACGGCTGCTGACCTACGTCACGGGTGCGGACAAGGACTACGCCGCGACCGTCCGGCTCGGCGTCGCCACGACGACGGACGACGCGGAGGGCGAGGTGCTCGCACGGGCGGATGCGGCGCACCTGACGCGCGCCGACCTCGACGCGCAGGTGGCGGTGCTGACGGGTGACCTCCTGCAGGTCCCGAGCTCGGTCTCGGCGATCAAGGTCGACGGTCAGCGCGCCTACGCGCGCGTGCGCGCCGGTGAGGACGTCGCGCTCGCGGCGCGTCCCGTGCACGTCGCGCGGTTCGCGGTGCTCGACGTGCGTGCCGCGCAGGACGACGGCGTCGCGGTGCTCGACGTGGACGTCGAGGTCACGTGCTCGTCCGGCACCTACATCCGCGCCCTCGCGCGGGACCTCGGGGCTGCCCTCGGCGTCGGTGGGCACCTGACGGCGTTGCGCAGGTCGCGCGTGGGCGGGTTCGGCCTCGCGCAGGCGCGCACGTTGGACGACCTCGGCACGACGCCCGACGACGAGGCGGTGCCGGTCCTGCCGATGGCGGAGGCGGCGCGCGCGGTCCTTCCGGTGCGGGAGCTCAGCGAGGCGGACGCCCGCGCGCTGTCGTACGGCCAGGGCATCGACCCGGTCGACGAGCCGGAGGGACCCGTCGCAGGGATCGGGCCCGACGGCAACCTCGTGGCGGTCGTCGAACGCCGCGGCGCGCGCCTGCGGCCCGCGGTGGTGTTCAGCCCGGCGTGACCGCTGGTCACCGGGCTGCGAAACGATTCGATCCGAGCGGGCTTCGCCCTCGGTCTTCCGGTTCGTCCGCTTCGCACCTACCCTGACGGTCGCACGACGAGCGCCCCGACGCCGAGGTCTGGGAGCGCTCCCTACACACGGGGAGACGACGTGGTTTCTCGAAGGACGCGCCGCGCGCTGCGCGCGGCCACAGCGATCACCAGCGCGGGCGTGCTCGCCGCGGTCGGGCTGCTGCCCGCCGTCGCGGTCGACGACGGCTTCGACGACGGACCCGGCGCGTGGATCGCGTACGGGACCGACGGCGACATCGACACCAGCAGCGGTGCGTTGTGCGTCGACGTGCCGGCCGACTCGGCCCAGTACGGCGTGGGCGTCGTGCTCAACGGCGTGGCCGTCGAGGAGGGCGCGACCTACACGTTCGCCTACACGGCGAGCGCGACGACGGACGTGACGATCCGCGCGCTCGTGGGCCAGAACGGTGCTCCCTACGGGACCGTGCTGGACACCACGCCCGCGCTGACGTCCGAGGCGACGCCGGTCGAGGAGACCTTCACCGCGTCCGCGTCGTACCCCGCGACCGCGACCGACGAGTCGCCGGAGGGCCAGATCGCCTTCCAGCTCGGCGGGTTCACCGACGAGGCGTGGACCTTCTGCCTCGACGACGTCTCGCTGAGCAGCGACAGCGAGCTCCTGCCGCACACGTCGTTCGCCGAGGGCCTGGGCCCGTGGGGCCTGTACGGCACCGGCGAGCCGACCTTCGCGGACGGGGAGATGTGCGTCGAGGTGCCCGGCGGCAACGCCAACCCCTGGGACGCCGGCCTGTCCTTCACCGGTCTGCCGATCGAGGAGGGCCAGAACTACGTCCTGTCCCTGACCGGGCGGACCGAGCCGGCGACCCCCGTGCGGGTGATCGTCGGCGAGGGTGGCGGGGCGTATCGGATGGTCCTCGAGCAGTCGGCGGCCCCGTTGGGCGTCGAGCAGACCACACTGTCGTACCCCTTCACCGCGGGCCTGGCATTCCCCGCCGACGGTGAGGCGCCCGGTCAGGTCGCCCTCCACCTCGGCAAGTCCGCGGCGTACACGTTCTGCCTCTCGGAGGTCTCGTTGACCACGTCCGCCACGCCGCCGCCGCCGTACGAGCCGGACACCGGCCCGCGGGTGCGCGTCAACCAGGTGGGCTACCTGCCGTTCGGTCCCAAGCGGGCGACGCTCGTCACCGAGGCGACGGACGCCGTGGCGTGGCAGCTCCTCGACGCCGAGGGTGCCGAGGTCGCGACCGGTGAGTCGCAGCCCGTGGGCGCCGACGCGTCGTCCGGCGAGAACGTGCACGTCATCGACTTCTCGGACGTCGAGACGGCCGGCGCGGGCCTCACGCTCGTCGCCGACGGCGAGACGAGCCACCCGTTCGACATCGCGGAGGGCCTGTACTCCCAGCTGCGCTACGACGCGCTGAACTACTTCTACCTCGCACGCTCCGGCATCGACATCGAGGCCTCGATCGTCGGCGAGGAGTACGCACGCGAGGCGGGCCACGTCGGCGTCGCGCCCAACCAGGGCGACACGGACGTGCCGTGCATCGGCCCGCGTGACTACTACGACGGCTGGACGTGCGACTACACGCTCGACGTCACCGGCGGCTGGTACGACGCCGGCGACCACGGCAAGTACGTCGTCAACGGCGGCATCGCCGTGGCGCAGCTGCTCTCGACGTACGAGCGCACGCTGACCACCGCCGGCGCGCGCGCCGGTGCGCTGGACGACGGCACGCTCAACCTCCCCGAGCACGGCAACGGCGTGCCCGACGTCCTCGACGAGGCGCGCTGGGAGCTGGAGTGGATGCTCAAGATGGTCGCGCCGTCCGGCGAGTACGCCGGCATGGTGCACCACAAGATCCACGACGAGGGGTGGACGGGTCTGCCGCTCGCCCCGGCCGACGACCCCCAGGCGCGGTCGTTGCACCGGCCGTCCACCGCGGCGACGCTCAACGTCGCGGCGGTCGCCGCGCAGGGGGCCCGCCTGTTCGCCGAGTACGACGAGCAGTTCGCGGCGACGCTGCTGGAGACCGCTCGCAGCACGTACGAGGCCGCGCTCGCGCACCCCGACGTGTACGCGCCCGCTGCGGCGGGCAGCGACGGCGGCGGACCGTACGACGACTCCGACGTGACGGACGAGTTCTACTGGGCCGCGGCCGAGCTGTACGTGAGCACGGGGGAGGACCGGTACGCGACGGACCTCACGGCCAGCGCGCACCACACGGGTGACGTGTTCGGGCCCGGGGGCTTCCACTGGGGCGGCACGGCGGCTCTCGGCCGTCTCACGCTTGCGACCGTGCCCAACGCCCTGCCGGACCGCGACGACGTGCGCGCCTCCGTCGTGGCCGGTGCGGACCGCTACCTCGCCGCGCAGGCGGAGCAGCCCTGGGGGTCGGTGTACTCCCCGACGGGCGGCAGCTACGACTGGGGATCCAACTCGTCGGTGACGAACATCCTCGTGGTGGTCGCGACGGCGTACGACCTCACGGGTGACGAGAAGTACCTGCGCGGGACCCTCGAGGGTCTGGACTACCTGTTCGGGCGCAACGCGCTCAACCAGTCCTACGTCACCGGGTGGGGCACCGTGTCGTCGCAGAACCAGCACTCGCGCTGGTTCGCGGCGCAGCTCGACCCGTCCCTGCCGCACCCGCCGCCGGGCTCGCTGGCGGGCGGACCGAACTCGATGCGCGGCACGTGGGACCCGACGATGCAGGCCACGCTGCCGGAGGACTGCGCACCGGCGACGTGCTACCTCGATGAGATCAGCTCGTGGGCGTCCAACGAGATCACCATCAACTGGAACTCGTCGCTCTCGTGGGTCGCGTCGTTCGCGGCGGACCAGGAGGACGGTGACGTCGTGGCGGTCGCACCGGCGATCACCACGCAGCCCGTCGACGTGACGGTCGCGCTCGGCGGCACGGCCACGTTCACGGCCGCGGCGTCCGGCGTCCCGGCGCCGCAGGTGCAGTGGCAGGTGCGGGACGGCGGCAAGTGGCGTGACGTGCCCGGCGCGACGGCGGCCACGCTCCAGGTGGTGGCCACGGCCGCGAAGGCCGGGACGCAGTACCGCGCGGTCTTCACGAACGCGTCGGGCTCGGCGACCACGGACGTGGCGCGGCTGCTCGTCGAGAAGCAGGCACCGGTGGTCGTGAAGCACCCGGCGGACGTCTCGGGCCGCATCGGCACGTTCGTGTCGTTCACGGCGGGCGCGTCGGGCAACCCCACGCCGACGGTCCGCTGGCAGTTCCGGTGGGGCAGCGGGCCCTGGCTCCCGGTGCCGTTCGCCCACAGCACGACCCTGCGGGTCCTGGTGACGCCGCTGGCGTACGGCACGCAGTACCGGGCGGTGTTCACCAACCCGGCCGGGACGGTGGCCACGGACGGCGCGCACCTGACACCGCGCTTCGGTCGCTGACGCGCGCAGCCCGACCCCGGGGCGATCCCGGGGTCGGGCTGCGCCGTGCGTGCGTGCCCGTCCGGCGTGGCAGGCTTGTCCGTCGGGCCCCGCGACGGGCGGGCCGACGAACGGGAGCTGGTGTGCAGGTCTGGACCGACGTGTCGCAGGTGCCCACGGGGTGGGGGCCGTCCGTCGTGACGCTCGGCAACTTCGACGGCGTGCACCGCGGGCACGTCGCGGTGCTGACGCGCATGGTGGAGGACGCGAGGGCGGTGGGCGCGCGTGCGGTCGCGGTGACGTTCACGCCGCACCCCGCGCAGGTCCACCGGCCGGACGACGCGCCCCCGCTCCTGCTCGGTGACGCGGACCGGATCGAGCTGCTCGCGGCCACGGGCCTGGACGCCGTCCTGCTCGTGACGTACACGCTCGACTTCGCCCGGCAGAGCCCGCAGGAGTTCGTCGAGCGGTACCTCGTCGGCGCGCTGCGGGCGCGGACCGTCGTGGTGGGCCGTGACGTGCGCTTCGGATGGCAGAACGCCGGGGACCTGTCCACCATGCGCGAGCTGGGGGAGCGGTACGGGTTCGAGGTCGACGTCATCGAGGACGTGCGGCCCGGTGGGATCCCGGACGCCGGGCCGGCGCACCGGCGGTGGTCGTCGACGTGGGTGCGTGAGCTCCTCGCCGAGGGTGACGTGCGGGCGGTGTCCGACGTCCTCGGCCGGCACCACCGGGTGCGCGGCGTGGTCGTGCACGGCGACGCCCGTGGGCGTGAGCTCGGGTACCCGACGGCCAACCTGGGCGCGACGACCGGCATGGTGCCCGCCGACGGCGTGTACGCCGGCTGGTTGCGTCGGGGTGAGCGGCGGCACGACGGCACGCCCGTCGCCGCGGAGGACCGGCTCCTGCCCGCCGCCGTGTCGATCGGCACGAACCCGACGTTCGACGGGCGCGACCGCCGCGTTGAGGCGTACGTCCTGGACCGCACGGACCTCGACCTGTACGACGACGAGGTGGTGCTCGAGCTGGTCGAGCGGCTGCGCCCGACGCTGCGCTTCGACTCGGCCGACGCGCTGCTCGAGCAGATGGCCCGCGACGTCCAGGACGTCCGCCGGGTGCTCGGCACCGCGCTCACGTCGCCCTCCGAGCGAGGGTGACCGGGGGAACCCTCCCGCACTGGTAGGCTTGTGCACGCCGTACGACCGGCCGCGGAACGAGAGAGCCCGGGTGGACATGCCCCGGCGCACCGCGCAACGAGAATCTGAGGAGCACCGTGTCGCTCGACACTGCCACGAAGCAGTCCATCATGGCCGAGTACGCCACCCACGAGGGCGACACCGGCTCGCCCGAGGTCCAGATCGCCGTCCTGACGCAGCGCATCAAGGACCTGACCGAGCACCTCAAGGCTCACAAGCACGACCACCACAGCCGCCGTGGGCTGCTTCTGCTCGTCGGGCGCCGTCGCCGGCTGCTCGGCTACCTGCAGAAGGTCGACATCAACCGCTACCGCGCGCTGATCGAGCGCCTCGGCCTGCGGCGCTGAACGACCCGCACCAGCCCGGACCGTGTCGGTCCGGGCTGGTCCTGCGTGAGGCCCCGTCCCTGAGTCGGGGCTGACGCAGGAACAGCACGACCCGCACCACCGCACGACCAGCACAACCACCGCGCCGACCCCGCTCGTCCGGTCCTCGGTAGTGGCTCCCGGAACACGTGTCCGGGCACCACGGTCGAAGACCGCCGCGGGGCAGGGCGGCGCCTTCGAGAACAAGGAGGGCACCCGTGGAGGGTCCCGAGATCCAGTTCGCCGAGGCCACGATCGACAACGGTCGCTTCGGCACCCGCACCGTCCGCTTCGAGACCGGCCGCCTGGCCAAGCAGGCAGCCGGCGCCGCCGTCGCGTACCTCGACGACGACACGATGCTGCTGTCGGCCACCACGGCCGGCAAGCACCCCCGTGAGGGCTTCGACTTCTTCCCGCTGACGGTGGACGTCGAGGAGCGGCAGTACGCCGCCGGCAAGATCCCCGGCTCGTTCTTCCGTCGCGAGGGCCGCCCCTCGACCGAGGCGATCCTGGCCTGCCGTCTGATCGACCGCCCGCTGCGCCCGCTGTTCGTCAAGGGCCTGCGCAACGAGGTCCAGGTCGTCGTGACGGTCCTGTCCATCAACCCGGACGACGCGTACGACGTGCTCGCGATCAACGCGGCGTCGATGTCGACCCAGCTGTCCGGCCTGCCGTTCTCCGGCCCGGTCGCCGCGACGCGCCTCGCGCTCGTCGACGGCCAGTGGGTCGCGTTCCCGCGCTACTCCGAGCGCGTGCGCTCGACGTTCGACATGGTCGTCGCAGGCCGCATCGTCGGTGACGACGTCGCGATCGCGATGATCGAGGCCGAGGCGCCCGAGGGTGCCTGGAACCTCATCCACGGCGGCGGCGGCACCGTGCCGACCGAGGACGTCGTGGCGCAGGGCCTCGAGGCCGCCAAGCCGTCGATCCGCGCGCTCGCCGAGGCGCAGCAGCAGCTCGCCGCGCAGTCCGCCAAGGAGACCCAGGTCTTCCCGACGTTCCCGGACTACCAGCCGGACGCGTACGCCGCCGTCGAGCAGGCCGCCACGGCGCGTCTGTCGGACGCGCTGACGATCGCGGACAAGCAGCAGCGCGAGGGTCGCCTCGACGAGATCAAGGCCGAGGTCCAGGGCGAGCTCGCCGAGCAGTTCGAGGGGCGCGAGAAGGAGATCTCCGCCGCGTACCGCTCGGTGCAGAAGCAGCTGATCCGTCAGCGCATCCTCACCGACGGCTTCCGCATCGACGGCCGTGGCCTGCGGGACATCCGCACGCTGTCGGCCGAGGTCGAGGTGCTGCCCCGCACGCACGGGTCGGCGCTGTTCGAGCGCGGCGAGACGCAGATCCTCGGCGTCACCACGCTGAACATGCTGCGCATGGAGCAGCAGATCGACTCGCTCTCCCCGGAGACGCGCAAGCGCTACATGCACCACTACAACTTCCCGCCGTTCTCCACGGGTGAGACGGGCCGCGTCGGCTCGCCGAAGCGCCGCGAGATCGGTCACGGCGCGCTCGCCGAGCGGGCCATCGTCCCGGTCCTGCCGGCGCGTGAGGACTTCCCCTACGCGATCCGCCAGGTCTCCGAGGCGCTGGGCTCCAACGGCTCGACGTCCATGGGCTCGGTCTGCGCCGCGACCCTGTCGCTGCTCAACGCGGGTGTGCCGCTGCGCGCGCCCGTCGCCGGCATCGCCATGGGCCTGGTGTCCGACACGGTCGCCGGTGAGACCCGCTACGCGGCGCTCACCGACATCCTGGGTGCCGAGGACGCGTTCGGCGACATGGACTTCAAGATCGCCGGTACCCGTGAGTTCGTCACGGCCATCCAGCTCGACACCAAGCTCGACGGCATCCCCGCCTCGGTCCTCGGTGGCGCGCTGACCCAGGCCAAGGAGGCTCGCCTGGCGATCCTCGACGTCATCGCCGAGGCGATCGACGTGCCCGACGAGATGAGCCCGTTCGCGCCTCGCGTGATCTCGGTGAAGGTGCCGGTCGACAAGATCGGCGAGGTCATCGGCCCGAAGGGCAAGATGATCAACCAGATCCAGGAGGAGACCGGCGCCGACATCTCGATCGAGGACGACGGCACGGTCTACATCGGCGCCACCGACGGACCGTCGGCGGAGGCCGCGCGGGCCGCGATCAACGCGATCGCGAACCCGCACATGCCCGAGATCGGCGAGCGCTTCGTCGGTACCGTGGTGAAGACGACGACCTTCGGCGCGTTCATCTCGCTGTCCCCGGGCAAGGACGGTCTGCTGCACATCTCGCAGATCCGCAAGCTCGTCGGCGGCAAGCGCGTGGAGAACGTCGAGGACGTCCTCGCGGTCGGCCAGAAGGTCCAGGTCGAGATCGGCGAGATCGACCCGCGCGGCAAGCTGTCGCTGCACGCGGTCCTCGACGAGGCGCAGGGCGAGGGCGAGCCGGCGGCCGAGCCGGCGAGCACCGACGCCTGACGTGCCGCAGATCCTCCCGCTCGTCGCGCCCGGCTCGCCGGGCGCGGAGCTCGTCGTCGGGCAGGACGGTGGCGCCGCAGTGCGGCGCACCGTCCTGCCCGGCGGCGTCCGGGTCCTGACCGAGCACATGCCGGGCCTGCGTTCCGCCACCGTCGGGGCGTGGGTCGGCGTGGGCTCGCGGGACGAGACGTCGGGCCACTTCGGCTCGACGCACTTCCTCGAGCACCTGCTGTTCAAGGGCACCGCGCGGCGCACCGCGATGGACATCGCCGAGGCGTTCGACGCCGTCGGGGGCGAGGCCAACGCGGCGACCGGCAAGGAGCACACCTGCTACTACGCACGGGTGCTCGACACCGACGTGCCCATGGCCGTCGACGTGATCGCCGACATGGTGACGTCGGCGCGGCTCGACGCCGACGAGCTGGAGACCGAGCGCGGGGTCATCCTCGAGGAGCTCGCGATGAACGACGACGACCCGTCGGACGTCGCGCACGAGCAGTTCGCCACGGCAGTCTTCGGCGACACGCCCCTCGGGCGCCCGATCGGCGGTACGCCGCACGCGATCCGGTCCGTGCCCCGCGACGCCGTCTGGGAGCACTACCGCGAGCACTACCGGTCCGACACGCTCGTCGTGACCGCGGCCGGCGGGGTCGACCACGACGCGCTGTGCGCGCAGGTGGCCGACGCGCTCGCCGACGGTGGCTGGACGTTGGCGGCAGCGGCCGTCCCGGCGTCGCGTCGTCCGGCGGGAGCACCCGGGCCCGCGGCCACCGGCGCAGAGCTGACGGTCCGCCGTCCCACCGAGCAGGCCAACGTGATCGTCGGCGGCACGTGCCTGAACGCCACCGACGAGCGCCGGTTCGTCCTCTCGGTCCTCAACGCGGCCCTTGGCGGCGGCATGTCGTCGCGGCTCTTCCAGGAGATCCGCGAGAAGCGCGGCCTGGCGTACTCGACGTACTCGTTCGCGAGCGGGCACGCCGAGACCGGGATGTTCGGCCTCTACGCGGGATGCACCCCGGCCAAGGTCGACGAGGTCACGGCGCTCCTGGTCGTCGAGCTCGAGCGGATGGCGCAGGAGCCGATGGGTGCCGCCGAGCTGACCCGCAGCATCGGGCAGCTGTGCGGCGGGCTCGTGCTCGGGATGGAGGACACCGGGTCGCGCATGAGCCGGCTGGGCAAGGCCGAGCTGGTGCACGGGGAGCTGCTCGACATCGACGAGTCGCTCGCCCGGGTCCGTGCGGTCACCGCGCGCGAGGTGCAGGAGCTGGCAGCCGAGCTCGCGGCGGCACCGCGCAGCGTCGTGCGGGTGGGGCCGTTCGGCGACTGACGGCCCCACGGAGGGCCCGTCGGCGGCATGATGAGGCATGGCCGTCGCCGTGGAGTCCTACCGTCGCTTCGCCGTCCCCGCCGCGCTGCACGGCGTCGCCGAGCACGCGTGGGTCGCGCGTCACGACGGCGGGCGGCAGCACACCGAGGTGCTCCTGCCCGACGGTCGTGGTCTCCTGCAGGTGGTGCGTGGCAGGGGAGGGCGTCTGGTCGACCCGTTGACCGGGGCGGACACCCCGGACCGCGACGGCCTGCGCGGTGCGTGGACGCGAGCGGTGATCGCCGAGCAGACGGGTCCCGTCGCGCGGCTGGGGGTGCAGCTGCACCCGCTCGGCGTCGCGCGGCTGGGCGTGCTGCGATCCGCGGCCGACACCTGGCTGCCGCTCGACGAGGTGCTCCCCCCGGACGTCGCGGCGCGTGTCGGGGACCTGCTGGACGCCCGGGACGACGACGCCGCGGTGGGCACGGTGCTCGACGCGCTCGCGGCCCTGCCCCGGCGGACCGGTGCCGACCTGGACCACCTCGAGGACGCCCTGGCGTTCATCGACGAGCGCCGCGGCCTCGTCCGGCAGACCGACGTGGCCCGGGAGGTCGCGACGAGCCTGGGGGAGCTGCACCGCTGGTGCACGCACCTGCTCGGGATGTCGCCCGCGCAGTACCTGTCCGCCGTGCGGTTCAGCACGTTCGTCCGCGAGTCGGTGGGCTCCGGACCCGTCGACCCCACCGCCACGGTGGGCGCCGTCGAGTGGTTCGTCGGCGCCGGGTACCCGCCGCGCGAGGTCGAGCGGTTCAGCGGTCTGCCACCGGCCGACCTGCGCAGGCTCGCCGACCACCTCGCGCAGCGGGTCGGCTCGTCCGCCCGGGGCTGACACGCGCCCCGGACGGACGGAGGGCTGCGGGCCGGCGACGACTAGGGTGGCGTGCCGTGAGCGAACCGATCCGGGTGGCCGTGCTGGGAGCGTCAGGACGCATGGGGGCGACGACCGTGCGCGCCGTGCAGGAGGCCGACGGCCTGGAGCTGGTGGCAGCGCTCGACGCGGGTGACGACCTGCGGTCGGTCGTGGACGCCGGCGCCCAGGTGGCCGTCGACTTCACCGTGCCGTCGGTGACGGAGCAGAACGTCCACACGATGCTCGATGCGGGCGTGCACGTCGTGGTCGGCACGACCGGCTGGGACGACGCGTCGCTGGGGCGGGTCCGCGACCACCTGCTGCGCGCACCCGGCGTCGGCGTCGTCGTCGCGCCGAACTTCGCGCTCGGCGCGGTCCTGGCGATGTCGTTCGCGCGCCAGGCCGCACGGTGGTTCGAGTCCGTCGAGGTCGTCGAGCTGCACCACCCCGACAAGGTCGACGCACCCTCGGGCACCGCCCGGCACACCGCGCAGGGCATCGCCGCCGCGCGCGCGTCCGCCGGGCTGGGTCCCGTGCCGGACGCGACGAGCCAGACGCTGGACGGTGCGCGCGGTGCCGACGTCGACGGCGTGCGCGTGCACGCCGTGCGGCTGCGGGGCCTCGTGGCGCACGAGGAGATCCTGCTCGGCAACGCGGGCGAGATGCTCACGATCCGTCACGACTCGTTCGACCGCGTCAGCTTCATGCCGGGGGTGCTGCTCGCGGTGCGGCAGGTCGCCGGTCGTCCCGGCCTCACCGTGGGACTCGAGGACCTCCTGGGGCTGCACGCGTGAGCGAGCCCGCAGCTCCTCGCCGGCGCACCGGCCTGGTCGCCGCCGTCGCGTTGACGGCCCTGCTCGGGATCTACGTGTGGCTGGTCGCGCTGCGGGCGGTGCAGCTGATCGGGACGGGGGAGACCGTCGGGATCGTGCTGGGCGTCGCGCTGCTCGTCGTCCCGCTCCTGGTGCTCGCGCTCATCGCGCGGGAGTGGCTGCTCGCGCTCGATGTGCAGCGCATGGCCGACGAGCTCGCCGCAGCCGGCGACCTGCCGGTGGACGACCTGCCGCGTTCGCCCAGCGGTCGAGTCGACCGGGTGGCGGCGCGGGCGGCCTTCGGGCCGTACCGCGACGAGGTCGAGGCGGACCCGGGTCGGTGGCAGGGCTGGTACCACCTGGCGTTCGCGTACGACGCCGCGGGGGACAGGTCCCGGGCGCGGGCGGCGCTGCGCACGGCGAGCCGCCTGCACCGCGGCAGGCCCGCAGGCAGCGACCTGCCCTGACGGTGGACGCGGCCGGACTCAGATGGCCGCGTACCAGCGGGCCTCGGTGACGACGTGCGCCTCGTCGTCCGGACCGGGACCGGTCGCCAGGCGGCGTGTGCGACCGTCGGGGCCGAGGCCGGCGCCGGACAGGAAGTGCTCGCGCGCCGTGTCGCCGTCGACGACCCAGGTCTGCACCTGGTCGGCGCCGTCGGCGCGCAGCAGGTCGACGGCCGCCGCGAGCAGCCGCGACCCGTGACCGACCCGCTGGTCGGGCGGGTCGACCTCGAGGGCGAGCACGATGCCGCCCGGAGCCTGCAGGGGGTCGGCGGCGGCCACGGGCGCGACCGACGCGACGCCGACGACCCGCGGCCCGTCGCACGCCACGAGGACGTGGTAGCCCGGCCCGGGGGTGTTCGTCACGGCCTGGCGCCACTGCTCGACGAAGGCCTGCTCGTCGAGCGAGTCGAGGACGACCTCCCCGAGCACGTCGACGTGCGCGGCCCGCCAGGCGGCGAGCTGGATGGCGGCGATCCGGGTCTCGTCACCCGGGACGGCGGGGCGGACCGACACGTCGGCGGTGGGAAGCACCCCGCGAGCCTAACCGCGGGTCGCCCGTCTCAGGGCATGCCGAGCAGCCGCAGCCCGGCCGCGGTGGCGGCCGCCAGGACGACGACGACCACGAACGGTGCGCGGAGCACGAGCGCCACGGCCGCCACACCGAGGGCGGGCAGCCGCGCGTCGACGACGACCTGGCCACCGCTCGTCGACGTCTGCACGGCCACGAGGGCCGACAGCAGCGCGACCGTGACCAGCGCGGCGACGCGCGCGACGCGCGGCTGGGCGAGCCAGTGCTCCGGCAGGACGTGGCCCGCGAGCTTGATCGCCAGACAGGCCAGCCCGGCGAGCAGGACGGCGCCCCACAGCGGCGTCATGCGGTGCCCCCGGTCGTCGTAGGCCGCTCCTGCGTGAGGAGTCCGACGACGACCGCGACGAGCGCCGCCAGGAGCACCGGGACCCCTGCCGGCAGCACGGGCGTGGTGGCCAGCGCGACGACGACGGCGGCCGCGGCCACGCCCTGGGCCGTGCGGGAGGCCAGGCGCGGCCAGACGGGCGCCAGGAAGGCCGCGCCGGCGGCCGCGTCGAGGCCGTAGGCGCGCGGGTCGCCGAGCCGGTCACCGGCCAGGGCCCCGAGCAGCGTGAAGAGGTTCCACAGCACGAGCACGCCCACGCCCGTCCACCAGAACCCGACGCGTGCCGCACGGCGCGACGGCTGGGCGGTCGCGACGGCGGTCGACTCGTCGATCGTCACGTGCGCCGCCGGCAGCCGCCAGCGCCACGGCAGGTCGAGCAACGGCGTGAGCTGGGCGCCGTACAGGCCGTTGCGCGCACCCAGCAGCGCGGCGGACGCGACGGCGGCCCCGACGGCACCGCCCGCGCCGACGACGCCGATGAACGCGAACTGGGAACCGCCGGAGAACATCAGCAGGCTCAGCGCCATGGTCTGCGGGACGCTCAGGCCGGCCGCGACCGACAGCGCCCCGAAGGACACGCCGTACAGGCCCGTCGCGACCGACACGGACACCGCCTGCCGACGTGCGGCGGCGACGGGGTCGTGCGGGGTCACGTCGTCACTGTCGCACAGGGACCGCGGGGGTCCGGTGCTGTCCGCGCACCGCGTCGCGCGGACGGCGCCGGTTCGCGCGGCCGCCTCAGAGCGCGACGTAGACCGGGTCCAGGTACTCCTCGAGCCCCAGCTCGCCGCCCTCGCGGCCGAGTCCGGACATCTTGACGCCGCCGAACGGCGCGCTCGCGTCGGAGACCATGCCCCGGTTGATCCCCACCATGCCCGCCTCGAGCTCCTCGGCCAGCCGCATCGCACGCCCGACGTCCCGCGTGTAGGCGTACGCGACGAGGCCGAACGGGGTGCCGTTGGCCAGCCGCAGCGCCTCGTCCTCGTCGCCGAACGTCACGACCGGGGCGACGGGTCCGAACGTCTCCTCGGTGACGACCCGCGCGTCGGGCGGGACCTTCGTCAGCACGGTGGGTTGGAAGAAGTACCCGTCACGTCGTGGCGTGCCGCCACCCGTCCGGACGCGCGCGCCGCCGTCCCTGGCCTGCGCGACGACCTCCGCCACGCGCTCGACCGCGGAGCGCTCGATCAGCGGACCGACGGTGACGCCGGCGTCCGCGCCGTGGCCGAGGACCAGCCCCTCGAACGCCGACGTCAGACGGCGCGAGAACTCGTCGGCCACCGACGCGTGCACGAGGAACCGGTTGGCCGCGACGCACGTCTGGCCGGAGTTGCGCATCTTGGCCTGCACGGCGCCCTCGACGGCGGCGTCGAGGTCCGCGTCGGCGAACACCAGGAACGGCGCGTTGCCACCCAGCTCCATCGACGTCCGCAGCACCGACGGCGCGGCGGCGGCCAGCAGCGTCGCGCCGACCTGGGTCGAACCGGTGAACGACAGCTTGCGCAGCCGCGGGTCGGCCAGCAGCGGCTCGCTGATCCGTCGCGCCGACGACGACGCGACGACGTTGAGGACCCCGGTCGGCAGGTCCCGGGCCTCGAGCTCCGCGCGGATGATCTCCGCGACGTACAGCGTCGTCAGGGGCGTCAGCTGGGCCGGCTTGACGACGCAGGTGCACCCGGCGGCGAGTGCCGGTGCGACCTTGCGGGCGATCATCGCGATGGGGAAGTTCCACGGCGCGATGAGCAGCGCGGGCCCCACCGGTCGGCGCAGCACGAGCTGGTGGTGCGTCCCGGCGGGGGCGCGTCGCGCGAGCCCGTCGACGCGCACGGCCTGCTCGCTGTACCAGCGGACGTACTCGGCGGCGTAGGCGACCTCGGCGCGCGACTCCGCGAGCGGCTTGCCGCCCTCGAACGTCACCAGGGCGGCGATGTCCTCGGCACGCGCGGTCAGGGTCTCGAAGACGGCGCGCAGCAGGTCGGAGCGCACGCGCGGTGCCGTGCGCCGCCAGGGGTCGAAGGCCTCGACCGCGGCGTCGAGCGCGTCGCGCGCGTCGTCCTCGTCGCCGTCGGCGACCTCGAACATCGTGCGGGCGGTGGCCGGGTCCTCGACCTCGAACGTCGCGCCCGAGCGGGCGCGCCGCCAGCGGCCCCCGACCAGCATGCCGGTGGGGACGTGGGCGGCGACGGTGGGCGGCAGCGACCGGCTCATGCCTCCCATCCTGGCGCCGCGCCTACGATGTCGCCATGACGGAGCCGGGAGCAGCAGCGAGCGACCTCACGACCGACGTCCCGACGCCGTACGAGGACCTCCTGCGCCTCGTCCTGGCGACCGGGACGCCCAAGGCCGACCGCACCGGCACGGGCACGCGCTCGGTCTTCGGGCACCAGCTGCGGTACGACCTGCGTGCGGGCTTCCCGCTGGTCACGACGAAGCGCGTGTTCTTCCGCGGTGTGGCCGAGGAGCTGTTCTGGTTCCTGCGCGGGGAGTCGAACATCTCCTCGCTCGTCGAGCGCGGTGTGCACATCTGGGACGAGTGGGCCGACGAGGACGGCGAGCTGGGGCCCGTGTACGGCGTCCAGTGGCGCTCGTGGCCGACGCCCGACGGCGGGCACGTGGACCAGCTCGAGCGGCTGCTGCGCGAGCTGCGCACCAACCCCGACTCGCGCAGGCACGTCGTCTCCGCCTGGAACGTCGCCGAGCTCGACCGCATGGCGCTGGTCCCGTGCCACGCGTTCTTCCAGCTCTACGTGGCCGACGGCCGCCTGTCCTGCCAGGTGTACCAGCGCTCGGCGGACCTGTTCCTCGGTGTGCCGTTCAACGTCGCGTCGTACGCGCTGCTCACGCACATGATCGCGCAGCAGGTCGACCTCGAGGTGGGGGACCTGGTGTGGACGGGCGGGGACTGCCACGTCTACGACAACCACGTCGAGCAGGTACGCGAGCAGCTCGCGCGCGACCCCTACCCGTACCCGACGCTGGAGCTGCGGCGCGCGCCGTCGCTGTTCGAGTACACGTGGGACGACGTCGAGGTCCTCGGGTACCGGCACCACCCGGCGATCGCCGCGCCCGTGGCGGTCTGACGCGTGATCGGTCTGGTCTGGGCGCAGACGCCCGCCGGCGTGATCGGCGACGCCGGGACGATCCCGTGGCACGTGCCGGAGGACATGGCGCACTTCCGCGAGGTCACCGCCGGCGCGACGGTCGTCATGGGGCGCGCCACGTGGGAGTCCCTGCCCGAGCGGTTCCGGCCGCTGCCCGGCCGGCGCAACGTCGTGCTCTCGCGCGACCCGGCGTACGACGCGCCGGGAGCGACCGTGCTGGACGACCTCGACGCCGCGCTGCGCAGCGCATCCGACGTCTGGGTGATCGGCGGGGGAGCGGTCTACGCGAGCACCATCGACCGCGCCGACCGGCTCGAGATCACGGTCGTCGACCTCGACGTCCCCGGCGACACGCGAGCGCCGGCCGTGGGGCGGGGCTGGTCGATCGAGCCCGGAGGGGACGACACGTCGTGGCGCGTCTCGCGCACGGGCACGCGCTACCGGTTCGACTCGTGGCGTCGTGAGGCCCGCGACATCGGGTGAAATCGCGCGACGCGCACGTTCGTGCGAGCGGTACCGTGTGCCCATGCCCGCCGTGACCTCTGCCACCCACCCGTTCGGGTCGCTGCTGTCCGCCATGGTCACCCCGATGACCCCGGACGGCGCCGTCGACCTCGAGGCGACGGTCCGGCTCGCGAAGCACCTCGTCGACGCGGGCCACGACGGCCTGGTGCTGAACGGCACCACCGGTGAGGCGCCCACGACGCACGCCCCCGAGAAGGCCGAGATCGTGGCGGCCGTCGTCGAGGCCGTCGGTGACCGCGCGTACGTCGTCGCCGGTGCAGGCTCCAACGACACCGCGCACGCCGTCCGGATGGCCGAGCAGGCCGCCGAGGCCGGTGCGCACGGGCTCCTCGTCGTCACGCCGTACTACTCGCGTCCGTCGCAGGACGGTGTGGTCGCCCACGTCACGGCGGTGGCGGACGCCACGGGGCTGCCGGTCATGCTGTACGACGTCCCCGGCCGCTCGGGGGTCCGGCTCGCGCCGGCCACCATCGACCGCCTCGCCGCGCACGAGCGCGTCGTCGCCATGAAGGACGCGACGGGTGACGTCGTCGCTGCGGCCGGCGCCCTGGTGCGGACGGGCCTGGCCTGGTACAGCGGTGACGACGTGCTCGCCCTGTCGTTCCTCGCCCACGGGGCCGTCGGTCTCGTCGGTGTCGCGACGCAGGTGGCCCCGCGCGGGTACGCCCGCCTGTTCGACGCCTGGCGTGCCGGGGACGCCGCCCGTGCCCTCGAGACCTTCCGCTCGCTGCTCCCGGTCGCCACGGCGCTCAACGGCGCCGGCTTCCAGACGCCCGCCGCGAAGGCCGCGCTCGTCGAGCTCGGCGTCCTGCGCAGCCGGGCGACGCGGCTGCCCCTCCTCCCGTTCAGCGACGACGAGGTGGCCGACGTGCGCGCCGGTCTGGCGGCCGGTGGCCTCCTGGACGTCGTCGCGGGCACCGATCGCGCGTGACGCACCGGTCGGCGCCCACCGATCCCTCAGGAGCTCCATGAGTCACCCGCACCCGGACCTGACGCTGCCGCCGCCGCTCCCGGAGGGCGGTCTGCGGATCGTCCCGCTCGGCGGGCTGGGTGAGGTCGGACGCAACATGGCGGTGCTCGAGCACGCCGGTCGCCTGCTCGTCATCGACTGCGGCGTCCTCTTCCCCGAGGACCACCAGCCCGGCGTCGACCTGATCCTCCCGGACTTCGACTACATCCGGGACCGCCTCGACGACATCGACGCGATCGTGCTGACCCACGGCCACGAGGACCACATCGGTGCCGTGCCGTACCTGCTGCGGCTGCGCGGCGACATCCCGCTGGTGGGCTCGCAGCTGACGCTCGCCTTCGTCGAGGCCAAGCTCAAGGAGCACCGGATCGCCCCGCTGACCCTCACGGTGCGCGAGGGTCAGGTCGAGCAGCTCGGCGCGTTCGAGTGCGAGTTCGTCGCCGTGAACCACTCGATCCCCGACGCGCTCGCGGTCGCCGTCCACACGCCCGCGGGCACCGTGCTGCACACGGGTGACTTCAAGATGGACCAGCTCCCGCTCGACGGACGCATCACCGACCTGCGGGCGTTCGCCCGCCTCGGCGAGCGGGGCGTCGACCTGTTCATGGTCGACTCGACGAACGCGGAGGTGCCCGGGTTCGTCACGCCCGAGCGGGAGATCGGCCCGGTGCTCGAGCAGGTGTTCGCGGAGTCGACCGGGCGCGTCGTCGTGGCGTCGTTCGCGTCGCACGTCCACCGCGTCCAGCAGGTCATCGACGCGGCCGCCGCGAACGAGCGCAAGGTCGCGCTCGTCGGCCGGTCGATGGTCCGCAACATGGGCATCGCCGCCGAGCTCGGCTACCTGCGGGTGCCCGACGGGCTGCTGGTCGACCAGAAGCAGATCGAGAAGCTGCCCGACGACCGCGTGGTCCTCATGTGCACGGGGTCGCAGGGCGAGCCCATGGCGGCCCTGTCGCGGATCGCGAACGGTGACCACAAGGTCTCGGTCGGTACCGGCGACACGGTGGTGCTCGCCTCGAGCCTCATCCCCGGCAACGAGAACGCCGTCTTCCGTGTCATCAACGGCCTCATGCGCCTGGGCGCGCGCGTCGTGCACTCGGGCAACGCGAAGGTGCACGTCTCCGGCCACGCGAGCGCCGGCGAGCTCCTGTACTGCTACAACATCCTGCGCCCGCGCAACGTGATGCCCGTCCACGGCGAGGTGCGCCACCTCATCGCCAACGGCGCGCTCGCGGTGAAGTCGGGCGTGCCGGCGGACCGGGTCGTCCTGGCGGAGGACGGCGTGGTCGTCGACCTCGTCGACGGTCGTGCGCAGGTCGTCGGGGCCGTGCCGTGCGGGTACGTGTACGTCGACGGGTCGAGCGTCGGAGAGCTCACGGAGGCCGAGCTCAAGGACCGGCGGATCCTCGGTGACGAGGGGTTCGTCTCGATCTTCGCGGTGGTGTCCTCCGGCGACGGCAAGGTGCTCGCGGGCCCGCAGATCCACGCACGGGGCGTCGCGGAGCAGGACGACGTCTTCGACGAGATCCTGCCCGTGCTCACCGAGGCGCTCGAGGAGGCCGTGCGTGCCGGTGCCACCGACACCCACCAGCTGCAGCAGGTGATGCGTCGCGTCGTCGGCCGGTGGGTGTCCAACAAGCTGCGCCGTCGGCCGATGATCATCCCCGTCGTCGTGGAGGCCTGAGCCGGGAGCGGAGCGAGGGCGCGGTGGTCCTCGCCGCAGGCTCGTGACGTTCGGCGCCGGCATCGGCCTGATCGTGGTCCGACACGTCAGGCGGTCCGCAACCCCCGGAACCTCGCGAGGTGCTCGTGCTGCTCCGCGACCTGCTCGCGCAGCGCGCGCGTCCACCGGCCCCAGGGGGTGACGTCGAGACCGAGGGTGCCACCGCGTGCCCGTGGCCGCCACGTCCCCACGATCTGGCCGTCGGCGAGCACCGCCCCGGGGCGACCGAGCACGGGCCACAGCGCGCTCCTGCCCGCCGGGTCAGGGACGAGCAGGTCACGGTCGCGGACCTGGAGGAACAGGTCGTACGGCCCCAGCAGGCGCACGGTGGACGCGGGCGGCACCGTCGCGGCCGCGCGCAGCGCGTCCAGGTCGGCGTCGAGCACCTGACGCGCACGGCCCTCGACGTCGACGCCGACCACGTCGGACGGCCAGCGAGCCGCGACCTCGCGCACGGGCGCGTCGAGGTGCTCGGCGACCAGCGAGGGTGTGCTCGGTCCGAGCAGGTGCAGCGCCGTGCGGACGGGGTCGCGCCTGGCGCCGGCCGCCGCCGGCTCCGTGCGCCCGACCTGTGAGGACGGCCAGCGCGGGATCCGGCGAATGACGGGTGGTGAGGTGCCGGGCTCGAGCTCCAGGCCCCCGTGCAGCGCGGCGAGGCGGAACGTCTGCTCGTACATGTGGGTGGCGCCGCACGGACGGCACCAGCGCAGGTACGGCTCGGGGAGCGCGGCCGTCATGGCGGTCGACACCTCGCCCTTGACCATCGGCCGCCCGACGACGTCGTGCATCGTGCGCGCAGCCGTGGCCAGCGCCTGGGTGACGGGGATGCCTGCGGCACGCAGCGGGCGCGCCGCGTCGAACACCCGCTTGGCGGCGTCCGCGTCCGACCACGGGCGCTGCGCCCGTTCCACGTCGCGCAGGTCGGCCCGGCGGTAGGCGTGCGGCGCCCCGCGAAGCGTCCAGGCGTACGCGAGGGCCCCGGGCCGGTCGGCCGCCGAGACCGCGACGCCGCGCACCGCGAGCGCCCACAGGGCGCCGTCGGGCCCCGTGTCCTGGACGCCCCCGTCGAGGACGTCCGCATCCGTGCACTCCGCCACGGACCCGTGCGCGCGGTCGAGCTGCTGCACACCGGCACGGTGGCGCAGCACCGTCACGCGGTCGACCGTGACCGCTGCGCGCGCCGCCCCTGCGGGTGCCATGCGGGCATCGTGCCACGGGCCACCGACACCGCCGCCGGCACGCGTGCGGTCCTCCTGACGGGCGACACGGACGCCCTCCAGCAGGGTCTGGGGCCGTCGCGACGCTACCGTGAGGACCATGGCGACCCGTACGACCCCCGGCCCCGCGCGTCCGACGCGTGCCTCCGGTGCGGCGTCCCGGTCACCGAAGGGCACGCCGGCGCGCGGGGGCACGCGTCCCGCGGGCCGCCAGGCCCCGGCGCCGGCCCGGCCCGCCCTCCCGCTGCGGATCGTGCGCGGCGTCTGGATGGGGGCGGCCCACCTCGTCGGCGGTACCGCGCGTCACGTCGGCGCCGGTGCACGCGAGCTCGACCCCGCGCACCGGCGCGACGGCCTCGCGCTGACCCTCGTGGGTCTCGCGGTCGTCGTCGCCGCCCGCGAGTGGTGGGACCTGTCGGGCTCCGCGGGCGACGTCATCCACAACATCGTCGCCGGCACGTTCGGTGTCGTGGGCATCGCGGTCCCGGTCGTGCTGCTGGGGCTCGGGATCCGCCTCATGCGCCACCCCGACCGCGTGCAGGCCAACTCGCGCATCGGCATCGGGCTGACGGCGATCACGGTCGCCGTGTGCGGCATCGTCCACCTCGTGCAGGGCCTGCCGACCACGCAGGACATGGCCGCGGTGCGTGCGGCCGGCGGCATCGTCGGGTTCGGTGTCGGCACACCCCTGGCGGCGCTGCTCACGACGGTCGTCGCGGGCGTGCTCCTGGCGATCCTCGCGTTCTTCGGCGTCCTGGTGGTCACGGCCACGCCCGTGCACCTCATCGGGCCGCGGCTCGCGGGCCTGTACCGGCGCCTGACCGGCCACCCCGACGACGCGGCGGAGGACCCGGACGAGCCGCTCGTGATCGAGGCGCTGCACAGCGCGCGCCCGGAGCCGCCGGTGAAGACCCCCCGTCGTCTGCTGGGCCGCCGTCGCGCACAGGACGCGGCCTCACCCGACGAGGGCCGCCTCGACGAGTACGTGGGCGACGAGGCGTTCGAGCGCGCCGCCGTGGTGGCGCGCGAGGAGGAGGAGGCCGCCGCTGCCGCTGCTGCCGACGCCGTCGCGACCCGCCGCATGGCCTCGACCCCCGCGGACGCCCCCACGGCGGTCGTCGAGGCCGACCTGCCCGCCCCGCCCACGAGCGGCGTCCCCCGCGGCGAGCAGCCGATGCTCGAGGGCGACGTCGTGTACATCCTGCCGACCGAGGACGTCCTGGCGAAGGGCCCGCCGCACAAGGTGCGTTCGGCCGCGAACGACCGCGTCGTCGAGTCGCTGACGACGGTCCTGGACCAGTTCGAGATCGATGCGCAGGTCACGGGCTTCACGCGCGGCCCGACCGTCACCCGGTACGAGGTGGAGCTCGGCCCCGCCGTCAAGGTCGAGCGTGTCACCGCGCTGAGCAAGAACATCGCGTACGCGGTCGCCAGTGCCGACGTGCGGATCCTCTCGCCGATCCCCGGCAAGTCGGCCATCGGCATCGAGATCCCGAACACCGACCGCGAGACCGTCGCGCTGGGTGACGTCCTGCGCTCGTCGGCGGCCAAGCGCAGCGAGCACCCGATGGTCATCGGTGTCGGCAAGGACGTCGAGGGCGGGTACGTCGTCGCGAACCTCGCCAAGATGCCGCACCTCCTCGTGGCGGGCGCGACCGGCGCGGGCAAGTCCTCGTTCGTGAACTCGATGATCGTGTCGATCCTCATGCGCTCGACGCCCGACGAGGTCCGCATGATCCTCGTCGACCCCAAGCGGGTGGAGCTGACCCTCTACGAGGGCATCCCGCACCTCATCACCCCGATCATCACGAACCCCAAGAAGGCCGCCGAGGCTCTCGAGTGGGTCGTGCGGGAGATGGAGGCGCGCTACGACGACCTCGCGATGTTCGGCTACAAGCACATCGACGACTTCAACGCCGCGGTGCGGGTCGGCAAGGTCAAGCCACTGCCGGGGTCCGAGCGGAAGATCGCGACCTACCCCTACCTGCTGGTCATCGTCGACGAGCTCGCGGACCTCATGATGGTCGCCCCACGCGACGTGGAGGCGTCGATCCAGCGCATCACCCAGCTCGCGCGTGCGGCCGGCATCCACCTCGTCCTGGCGACGCAGCGTCCGTCCGTGGACGTCGTCACCGGGCTGATCAAGGCCAACGTGCCGTCGCGCCTCGCGTTCGCGACCAGCTCGTTGACGGACTCACGCGTCGTGCTCGACCAGCCCGGCGCCGAGAAGCTCATCGGCCAGGGTGACGCGCTGTTCCTGCCGATGGGTGCCGCCAAGCCCATGCGCACCCAGGGCGCGTGGGTCTCGGAGTCCGAGATCCACGCGGTCGTCGAGCACGTCAAGACGCAGCTCAAGCCGATCTACCGTGAGGATGTGGCGGTCCAGGCCGTCAAGAAGCAGGTCGACGACGACATCGGCGACGACCTGGACCTGCTGCTCCAGGCCGCGGAGCTCGTCGTGACGACGCAGTTCGGCTCGACGTCGATGCTGCAGCGCAAGCTGCGCGTCGGGTTCGCCAAGGCGGGGCGCCTGATGGACCTGCTCGAGTCGCGTGAGATCGTCGGGCCCTCCGAGGGTTCCAAGGCGCGTGAGGTGCTGCTGCAGCCGGACGACCTGCCGGGCACCCTGGCGATGCTGCGCGGCGAGCCCGAGCCGGCGGCACCGTCGCACTCCGACGAGGAGAGCGACGGCGGGCGCGGCCCCGTCGACGACGACTGAGCGGCGCGGCGTGGACGCAGGTCTGGTCGGCCCGTACGGCGTCGTCACGACGGTCATCGCGGTGGTCGCCATCATCGCGCTCGGCACCGTGCTGGTCCTGCTCCGAAGGGAACGCACGCAGACGCGCCGCAACGCCGAGCTCGTGCGCGTCGCGGGTCACCTCCACCGGCGGTACGACGCGCTCCAGCTGGTGACCAGCGAAGGTGTGGTCGTGCTCTCCCGGGACGGGCTCGTGCTGGACCTGTCGGAGCGCGCCACGCAGATCCTCGGCGTCACGCGCGAGGCCGTCGTCGGGCTGCCGGTGTCACGGATGCCGGTCGTGCTGCTCGACGACCGCGGTCTGGCGGTGAACCCCGGATTCGTGCTCGGCCGGCACGGTGCACAGACCGCGGAGCGGACGACGGTGGTCACGTTGGTCCCGCCGGGCCCGGGTGTGCGGCCGTCGGTCGTGCAGGTGACCAGCCGCCTGATGCCGGGCGACGACGGCGGCGAGACGGCGGTCCTCACGACGATCGTCGACATCACCGCCCGGCACGACGTCGAGGTGGCGTTGTCACGCAGCGAGACGCAGTTCAAGGTGGCGATGGAGAACGCGCCGATCGGCATGGCGCTCGTCGACCTCGACTGGCGCATCACCGAGGCCAACGTGGCGCTGGCCGAGCTGCTGGGGACGCATGCGGCGGCGTTGCGGGGCTACCGGGTCGACGAGCTCAGCGCACCCGAGGACCGCGCGTCGCAGCGCATGGAGGTGGACAAGCTCCTCGGGGGCGGTCAGCAGCGCTTCTCGCTCGAGATGCGGTGCCGGCGCGCGGACGAGCAGCTCGTGTGGGTCGTGCTCGACGCGGCCCTCGTGCGGGCGGCCGACGGTGAGGCCGACCACTTCGTGGTCCAGGTCCGCGACGCCACGGAGTCGAAGATGCAGGCGGAGATGCTCACGCACCGCGCCATGCACGACCCGCTCACCGGTCTGGCGAACCGCACGCTGCTGCAGGAGGTGCTGCAGGCCGCGCTCGCCCAGCCGGGTGCGGTCGACCGGATCGCCGTGCTCGCGTGCGACCTCGACGGGTTCAAGGCGATCAACGACCGGTACGGGCACGCGGCCGGTGACGACATCCTCGTCCACGTCGGGGGCGTGCTGCGGGCTGCCTCGGCCGGCAACGGGACCGTGGCGCGGCTCGGCGGCGACGAGTTCGTCGTGGTGGTGCAGGACGTGCACGCGGCCAAGGCTGTGTTCGAGGTCGCCAACGAGATCCACTCGGGGCTCTCCGAGCCGGTACGGGTGGGTCGCCGGCGACTCGGCGTGCGGGCGAGCATCGGGGTCGCGCTCGCGGAGCCGCACCTCGTCGAGGCCGGTGCACCCACGCTCCTGGCCGCTGCGGACGCCGCGCTCTACCGCGCGAAGCAGAGCGGCCGCGGACGGACCGAGGTGTACGACACGTCGATGGAGCTCGCCGCCCCCTCCAACGTGCACCGCGAGCTGGTGCACGCCATCGAGAGCGGACAGATGGTCGTGCACTACCAGCCGATCGTCGACCTGTCCGACGCCCGGGTCGTCGGCTACGAGGCGCTCGTGCGGTGGCAGCACCCCCACCGCGGCCTGCTGCTGCCCGGGGCGTTCCTGTCCCAGGTGCAGGACGCAGGTGCCTCGGTGCTGCTCGGGCAGCTGGTCGCGACTCGGGTCGTCGAGTTCCTCGCGACGCACGCGGACGACGGCCGGTGGGTCTCCGTGAACGTCTCGGCGGACCAGCTCGGGGACTCGGAGCTGGCCACGCGTCTGCTCCAGGACCTGTCGCGGCACCGGGTGACGGCCGGCCGGCTGGTCCTGGAGCTGACCGAGTCGTCCCTGGTCGCCTCCGGTACGCGGATCCGGCACGAGCTCACGCAGCTCTCGGCGGCCGGCGTCCCGATCCTGCTCGACGACTTCGGCACGGGCGTCTCACCGCTGTCCTACCTGCGGGACCTGCCGGTCGCGGGCGTCAAGCTCGACATGTCGTTCACGTCCGGCATCCCGCACGACCCGACGGCCGGGAAGGTCGTGCGCGCGCTCGGGGCGTTGGCCCGTGAGCTGGCGATGGTGACCATCGCGGAGGGCATCGAGAACGAGGAGCAGGCGGACTTCCTGCGGCGCAACGGGTGGCGGTACGGCCAGGGATGGCTGTACGGGGGTGCGCGGCCCGTGGAGTGAGCGCACGCCACGCCCGACGACCCGTGCGTTCGGCCGGTGCGGTCAGCGCGTGCGGGGCAGCACGACGGGTGCCGGCCCCGTCGCGAGCACGGGCGTCGTGCGCTCCTCGGCGGCGTCGCCGGCCGCCGCCCGGACCAGCTCGAGCCGACGCGCGATCTCGGCGGCACCGAGCGTGGCGGTGCCTTCGGGGAGGTCGACGAGTGCGTGCACGCGGTGCCCGCCCTGCCGGTCGACGGTGATCGGCGTCCACTGCACGCCGGTGACCCGTGCCGGACCGGCCGTCGCGTCTCCCGGCCCACGCCCCGGCAGCACGATCTGCGCGGCCAGCAGCAGGCCCGACGCGGTCTGCGCGACGCAGCACGCGTCGTCCTGGTTCGACACGTAGTTGCCCAGGCCGTACGCGACCCACATGCCGTGGCCGCCGGGACCGCCGGCGAGGTGCTCCACGGGCTGCGGCACGTGCGCGTGGTGCCCGATGACGAGGTCCACCGCGCCGGACTCCGCGAGCTTCTGCGCCAGCTCCCGCTGTCCCTCGGTCGGTGCCGTGCGGTACTCCGAGCCCCAGTGGAGGCTGACGAGCACCACGTCCGCGCCCGCTGCACGGGCACCCGTCGCGCGGCGGACGAGGTCGTCGCCGTCCAGGAGCTGGACGGACCAGGGCTTGTCCGCGTCGACGGGCATCCCGTTGGTCCCGTAGGTGGCGGCCAGGTGGGCGACAGTGACGGTGCGCCCCGCTCGTTCGAGGCGGTAGAGCTGCGGCTGCGCGTCCTCGGTGGCCGAGCGCGCGGTCCCCACATGGCCGAGCCCGGCGGCGTCGAGCGCGTCGAGCGTCGCGCCGACTCCCTTCCACCCGCGGTCGACGGAGTGGTTCGACGCGGTCGAGCAGCCGTCCCAGCCCTGGTCGGCGAGGCCGCCGGCGAGCTGCGCCGGTGCTCCGAAGACGGGGTAGCCCGAGGGGGCCGACCCCTGCGGGGCGACCGGGACCTCCAGATGGCACAGCGCGAGGTCGGCCTGCTCCACCCACGGGTCGAGCGGGTCGAGCAGTCGGCCGAAGTCGTAACCCTCGCCGTCGCGCGCGGAGCGCAGCACGGGCATGTGAGGGAGCACGTCGCCGGCTGCGACGACGTTGAGCTCGACGTCGGGTTCCGGTGTGCTCTCGGCCGTGGGGCTCGGGACGGACGGTGGCGTGGAGGTGTACGCGCCTGCCACGGCAGGGGCGGGCGGGAGCGGGGCCTGTCGGGAGGTCGTCCCGAAGGCCCCGGCGGCACCGACCGAACCGACCAGGACGAGGCCCGTCAGGGCACCGGCGACCGCGACCGGGAGAACCGGCCGGTGCGGGTCGCGGGCATGTCGAGGCACGCCCGGGAGGATAGTCGGTCATCCGTCCAGGTGAATGCCGCCGGACGGGTGGTGCTGCGAGCGAAGCGGAGCGCGGTCGGGCGTCCCCGCCGCGGACCGTAGGCTGTGCGGGTGGTTCACGACGCTCCCTCCGTGTGGAACCCGGCCAACGTCGTCACGGCCCTGCGGATCGCCGTCGTGCCGGTCTTCGCCCTGGCCCTGCTCCACGACGGCGGGCACACCGTCGGGGGCCGACTGCTGGCGACCGCCCTGTTCGTCGCCGCTGCCGCGACCGACCGGCTCGACGGCTGGCTCGCCCGACGCTCCGGCCAGGTCACCGACCTGGGCAAGCTCCTGGACCCGATCGCGGACAAGCTGCTCATCGGCAGCGGGCTCGTGCTGCTGTCGTGGCTCGGGGACCTGTGGTGGGCGGTCACGGTCGTCGTCCTGGTCCGCGAGCTCGGCATCACCGTGATGCGGTTCTTCCTGCTGCGGTACGTGGTCCTGCCGGCGTCACGCGGCGGCAAGCTCAAGACCGTGCTGCAGGCCGTCGCGATCTCGCTCTACCTGTTGCCGCTGGCGCACCTGCCCGGGTTCGTCTCCGTGGTCGCCGCGGTGGTCATGGGGGTCGCCGTCGTCGTGACCGTCGTGACCGGGCTGGACTACGTGCGCGACGCCGTCCGGATCCGACGGGCCGCCGGGCTGCCGCCGGCCGCAGGGTTGTGAGCGCGGCGCGGGACGTCGCGGCGGGGCTGCTGGCCGCCCTCGCGCGCCGGGGGTGGACGCTCGCGGTGGCCGAGTCGCTCACGGGCGGGCTGGTCACGGCGACCCTCGTGGAGGTCCCGGGTGCCTCGGCCGTGCTGCGTGGGGGTGTCGTCGCGTACGCGACGGACCTCAAGCACTCGGTCCTCGGGGTCGACGCCGGGCTGCTCGAGCGACGGGGAGCGGTCGACCCGGACGTGGCGTCGGCGATGGCCACCGGCGTGCGGCGACGGCTGGGTGCCGACGTGGGGCTCGCGACCACGGGCGTCGCCGGGCCCGACCCGCAGGACGGGCACGCTCCCGGGACGGTCCACGTGGCGGTGGCCACGCCTGCATCGGTGCTGGTCCGGAGCCTGGAGCTGCCCGGCGACCGGGCGGCCGTGCGCGCGGCGGCGTGCGCGTGCGCCCTGGCCCTCGCCGTCGACGCCCTCGCCGACGACGCGTGACACCATGCCGTTCGCCGCGGCGACCGACCTGCTGGGGAACACGTGGCGGTGCGGTCGCGTTGGGGACTGTGTGACGACGACCCGACCGCCGGTGCGCGGGACAGGAGCACGCGTGGGCGGTGCGAGGTACGGTGGACGTCTCCCGGCTGCACGGCCGGGGGCAGCAGGTTCGACGGTCCCGCGGGGGGCGGGTCCGTCAGCTGACCGAGGACACGACGTGAGGGGAGGAGCCCGGATGGTCGTTCTACGACGAGAGATCGGCGACGTCCTGCGAGACGCGCGCCAGCGCCAGGGGCGGACCCTTCGAGAGGTCTCCTCGGCGGCCCGCGTGTCGTTGGGCTACCTCAGCGAGGTCGAGCGCGGGCAGAAGGAAGCGTCGTCGGAGCTGCTGAGCAGCATCTGCGACGCCTTGGACGTCCCGCTGTCGCTCGTGCTGCGCGAGGTGAGCGATCGCGTCGCAGTGGCCGAGGGGCTGCTGATCCCGGACACGGTCCCGGCGGACCTCACCGTCGCTGCGGGGCTGGGCATCGACCGCGCCATCGGGGGCGACGCCGGATGGGCGATGCCCCGCTCGGAGCTCGCACCGGTCGGCTGAGCCGAGCGGTCGGTCACCACCCGTGGCGATGCGCTCAGCGTCGGCCGCGCACCTGGCAGCCGGGGCACCAGTACACCTGGCGCTGCGTCGGGGGAGCGCCGACGTCGCCGCGCGCCACCTGGGCGCCGCAACGGGTGCACGCGCGGCCCGCGCGGCCGTACACGGCCGACGACGGCCTGCCGGTCGCGACGGACGCCCGTAGCAGCGCGCGCGCCGAGCGCAGGACCTCGTCGGCGTCGACGACGTCGTCGGCGCGGGCCCAGGGCCACCAGCCGCGTGCGAACAGCGACTCCGCCATGAAGATGGTCCCGATCCCGACCACGACGCGCTGGTCGAGGAGCACCTCCGCGACCGGCCGGGAACCCTGCGTCGCCCAGCGACGCAGCGCCTCCTCGATGCCGGGCGTCGGCAGGTCCAGCACGGGCGGGCCGGCCCACGGCACGCCGGGCGTGGTGTCGAAGTCACCGTCGAGCACGTCCGGTCCCAGGTGCCCGAGAAGCGTGCGCTCGGCGCTCGTGCGGACCACGTCCAGCATGCCGAGCTGGTACCCGAGCGCCGTCCACCGTTCGTCGCCCAGCACGGCGCGGACCTGGGGCGACCGCGCCGCCGCGCGCTGCGCGGTCGTGGGGACCAGACGCCACGTCCCGTCCATCCGCAGGTGCGTGTGGAGCGTGCGCCCGTCGTCGAAGCGGGTCAGCAGGTGCTTGCCGTAGGGACGCGTCCCGAGCACCGTCCTGCCGGTGAGGTCGACGGTCGCGGCGGTCGGCCACCGCAGGTCGGCGCGGACGAGGCGGCGTCCGGCGAGCGCGCGGTCGAGGTGCGCGGCCGTGCGGCGCAGCACGTCACCCTCGGGCACCGCACCTCCCCGTCACGACGCCTGCAGGCGCAGGCCGCGCGGCGTGGTGAGGAACCCGGCGGCCGTCAGCGCGGTCGCGACCGGTGACCCGAGCACCTCGGAGGACAGCACCTGCGCACCGTCGATGCGTTCGACCGTCAGGCGCCCGAGGTGGCGGGCCCGCGTGGTGCTCGCGAGCGCGGACGCCGCAGCGGTGAGCACGACCGGGTCGTCGCTGAACGTCAGCAGCGTGCGGCCCCCGCGTTCGAGGTACATCGCGAGCGCGCCGTCGACGAGCGTGACCACGGCTCCCGCCTTGCGGCCGGGACGATGGCCGGACCCGTCGCGGCCCTCGGGAGGATCGGGCCACGCGAGCGCGGCCCCGTAGGGGTTGGCGGGGTCCGTCGCGGCGAGCACGACGACCCACGGGTCGTCCTGCGACGACGAGCGGGCAGGCATCTGCGCCGACCACGGCGCCGGTCCGGACGGTGCTCCCCACGCGGGTGGGGGTACGTCCTGCCACGGCAGGTGCGGGCCGGACGGCGCCGTGTCCCGGCGGTCCGCCGCGCGCTCGCGGGACCGCTCGACGACCTCCGCGTCGGTGCGGAGCCGGTCCACCGCGCCCGGCAGCGCGAACTGTGACCCCCCGAGCCGCTCGACGAAGTAACCGCGGCGCACCTGCCCCGACTGCTCGAGAGCGGCGAGCACCCGGTACACGCCGGCGAACCGCCCCCCGATGCCCTCGGCGGGCGCCACGGCCCGCGTCAGCACCCCGTGCCGGTCGAGCAGCTGTGCGGCGAGGGCGTGCGCACGGACGGTGACGTCCGGCTCGCGCGCCGGCAGCAGGGACCACCGGCCGGCCCCTGGTCCGGACGTCGTGCCGGTCGCGCGCGCGAGGCCGCCGTCACGCGCGGACGCCGGCAGCCCGAGCCGTCCGCCCGCGCGCAGCCCGAGCCGCGGCCGCATCGGCCGGCCCCGTGCCGGGGTGCTGCGGGTGCGGTGCGCCGTGGGACCGCCCGCGAGCCACGCACGCAGCGGGCCCAGCCCGTCGTTCGTGACCCGGCCTGCCCACACCAGGTCCCACAGCGCGGTGAGCACGCCCGGGCCGTCGGGCGGCGCGTCCTCGTCCAGCCACACCGCGGCCACGCGGTCGACGAGCGCACCCAGGAACCACGCCCCTCCGCCCTCGAGCGCGGTCAGCACGGCGCGGTGGACACGGTCGGCTGCCGGTGCGTCGGGGTCGTCGAGGTCCGGCACGGGTGCCAGCGTCAGGTCGGCGACGGCCGCCGGGTGCAGCGACACCAGACCGTCGTGCCCGGCCAGCGGCGCGTGGCCCGCCCACAGCACCTCGCCGGCCGCCGTCAGCTCGTCGAGCATCCCGGGGACGTAGTCGGGGACGCGGGCGGGAAGGACGTGCGACTCGAGCGCGGAGGCGGGCACCGCGAAGCCGGCGAGCTGCTCGACCGCCCGTGCCACCGCGTCGACGCCGCGCAGCCCGCTCGGGCGGCGGCCGACGACCTGCACGCCCTGCCACAGCGGCAGGAAGACGCCCAGCGCCTGCGGGTCGACGGGCTCGACCTGGGCGCGCAGGGCTGCGAGCGACCGCTGGCGCAGCCGGCGCAGGACGTCGGCGTCGCAGAACTCGTCACCGGTGCCCCCGAGCACGTCGGGGCGCAGCCGGCCCTGCACCAGCACGCGGGACGCCTCGAGGCGGCGCAGCACGTCGGTGACCACCGCGATCCCGAGCCCGAACCGGGCGGCCGCCTGTGCCGCCGGGAACGGGCCGCGCGTGCGGGCGTGCCGGCGCAGCAGGTCGGCGAGCGGGTCGGGCAGCACCTCGGTGAACACCTCGGGGACGCCCACGGGCAGCGCGACCCCGAGCGCGTCACGCAGCCGCCCCGCGTCCTCGACGGCCGCCCACTGCTCGGCCCGGTCGGCCGGGACACCCGCGAGGCGCACCCGGATCGCGCGCCGGGCGGCCGCGAGCTCCTCGAGCCAGTCGGGGACGGCGTCGCGCACGTCGGGTCGGGCGCGCGCCGCGACCTCCGGCGCCGTGAGCGGGCCGTGCCGCCGCAGCACGTCCGCGACCTGCTCGAGCGATCCCGCCTGGCGGTCCGGCGCGGTGCCGGCCAGCTCGGCCTCCGTGCGCTCGACCGCCTCGGGGTCCAGGAGGTCCGCGAGCTGCGACTCGCCCCCCGTGCCCAGCAGCTCCGCCAGCAGGGTCGGGTCGAGCGTGAGGGCGGCGGCACGGCGCTCCGCGAGCGGGGCATCACCCTCGTACAGGAACTGGGCGGTGTACCCGAACAGCAGCGACTGGGCGAAGGGTGACGGGTGCGGCGTCGTCACCTCGACCACGCGCACCCGGCCGGTGACGACGTCCCGCATGAGCCCGATGAGCGCCTCGGTGTCGAAGTCGTCCTGCAGGCACTCGCGCACGGCCTCCAGGAGGATGGGGAAGTCGGGGAAGCGGGCGGCCACCTCGAGCAGCTGGGCTGCGCGCTGCCGCTGCTGCCACAGCGGCTGGCGACGGTCGGGGCGCCGGCGGGGCAGCAGCAGTGCGCGGCCGGCCGCCTCCCGGAACCGCGCCGCGAACATCGCGGACGCGCCGAGCTCGTCACGGACGGACGCCAGCACCTCGTCCGGGTCGATCAGGAGGTCCTCGAGCGTGAGCCGCGGACCGGCGGCCGCACCGGGATCGTCGCCCCAGGCCTCGTCCGCAGCCTCGTCCAGGACGTCCGGCAGGCGCAGCACGATGCCGTCGTCGGCGTGCATGGCCGCGGCGTCGACCCCGTACCGCTCCCGCAGGCGTGCGGCCAGCACGAGGGCCCAGGGTGCGTGGACCCGCGCCCCGTAGGGCGAGTGCAGCACGATGCGCCAGTCGCCCAGCTCGTCGCGGAACCGCTCGACGACGACGACCGCGTCGCTCGGCAGCTGACCGGTCGCCTCCTGCTGGTCGCCCAGGTACGCGAGCAGGTTGTCGGCCGCCCAGGGATCCAGCCCGGCGGCCTCGACGCGCGCCCGCGCAGCCGCGGGGGGCAGGGCGGCCACCTCCCGGACCCAGGCGCCCACGGCACGACCCAGCTCGGCCGGACGTCCCGGCGCGTCGCCCTTCCAGAACGGCAGCCGGCCCGGGACGCCGGGCGCGGGCGTGACCAGCACGCGGTCGGGCGTGATGTCCTCGATGCGCCAGGTGCTCGACCCCAGCGTGAACGTGTCGCCGACGCGCGACTCGTAGACCATCTCCTCGTCGAGCTCGCCGACCCGCTTGCCGCCCCGGACCCGGCCCCCCGAGCGCTCGGCGTCCGTGGGGACGTCGCTCGTCTCGCCCCCGCCCGCGAGGAACACCCCGAAGAGGCCGCGGTCCGGGATGGTGCCGCCGCTCGTCACGGCGAGACGCAGGGCGCCGGGCCTGCCCGAGATCACGTCGGACACGCGGTCCCACACGACGCGCGGCCGCAGCTCGGCAAAGTCCTCGGACGGGTACCGGCCCGCGAGCATGTCGAGCACCGCGTGCAGCGTCGCGTCACCCAGGCTCGCGAACGGCGCCGCGCGCCGGACCACGCGGGCGAGGTCCTCGACGGGCCAGTCGTCGACCGCCGCCATCGCGACCACCTGCTGCGCGAGGACGTCGAGCGGGTTCGCCGGGACGGCCAGCGCCTCGAGCTCGCCCGTGCGCATCCGCTGGGCCGTCACCGCCGCCGGCACCAGCTCCCCGCGGTACGTCGGGAACACGACGCCGCGCGACACCGCCCCGACCTGGTGCCCTGCGCGCCCGACGCGCTGGAGCCCGCTGGCGACCGACGGCGGTGAGCCCACCTGGACGACCAGGTCGAGTGCACCCATGTCGATCCCGAGCTCGAGCGAGCTCGTCGCGACCACCGCGGGCAGACGACCCGCCTTGAGCTCGGACTCCGTCCGGGTCCGCTCGGCACGGCTCATCGACCCGTGGTGCGCTCGGGCGACGATCGTCGTGGCGTCGCGCGTGTCGACGCCCGCGGCCGTGCCCGACTGGCCGGGCACGGCCGCGGCCCGGACCGTGCCGGGGTCGGGAGGCTCGGCACCCTGCCGCTCCGCCCAGACCTCGTTGATGCGCGCCGTGAGCCGCTCGGCCCCGCGCCGGGAGTTGGTGAAGACCAGCGTCGAGCGGTGACCCGCCACCAGGTCCACCACCCGCTCCTCGACGTGCGGCCAGATCGACGCGCGCGGCCGCTCGGCGTCGGGCAGGACCGGGGCCGCCGCACCGGGGTCCGGCGCACCGAAGCCGGCGAGATCGGGGTCGATGCCGGGGCCCCCGTAGCGGTTGACCGTGCCGGGTGTCGTGCCGCCCGCACCCGGCCGCGCTGCGGCGGCGAGGTCGCCCAGGTCCGGCACGGGGACCACGACCTCGACCTCGATGACCTTCTGCGACGGCGGCTGCACGACGACCACCGGCCGCCCGCCGTCCGCCGGGGTACGTGCCCCGCCGAGGAACGCCGCGACCGCGTCGACGGGGCGCACGGTCGCCGACAGACCGACGCGCTGCGCCGGGCCCGGTCCGCCCTCGGCCTCGAGCAGCGCGTCCAGACGCTCGAGGCTCACGGCGAGGTGCGCACCACGCTTCGTGCCCGCGACGGCGTGGATCTCGTCGACGATCACGGTGCGGACGCCTGCCAGGCCGCGCCGCGCCCCCGACGTCAGGACCAGGTAGAGGGACTCGGGCGTCGTGATGAGCACGTCCGGGGGCGTCGTCGCGAACGCGCGCCGCTCCGCGGGGGGCGTGTCACCCGTGCGGATGCCGACCGTGACCTCCGGCAGGGTCGAGCCGAGCCGGGTCGCCGCCTGCCGGATGCCCACCAACGGGGAGCGCAGGTTGCGCTCGACGTCCGTGGCGAGCGCCTTCAGGGGGGAGACGTAGACCACACGGCACCGGCTCGCCGGGTCGGGCGGGGCCTGTCCCGTCAGCAGCCCGTCGAGGGCCCACAGGAAGGCGGCGAGCGTCTTGCCCGACCCGGTGGGGGCAACGACCAGGGCGTGGTCGCCGCCGGAGACCGCCTCCCACGCGCCGGCCTGCGCCGCGGTGGGTGCGTCGAACGCCCCCGTGAACCACGTCCGGGTCGGGTCGGAGAAGCGGTCGAGCACCACCGGGCCATTGTGTCGGCAGGGACCGACACGCGCGCGGCGCCCCCGCCGGTGGCAGGCTGGGTCCGTGAGGAACCGCGAGCTTGCCGACCTTGTCGCCGACGTCCTCGGCCCCGTCGAGGGCCGGCTGCTGCTCGAGGAGCTCGTCATCGGCGACCTCGGTCACCGCACCGGTGCCCAGGCCCTCGCGGACGGCGTCGAGCCGCGGGTCGTGTGGCACGCGCTGTGCGACGCGCTCGGTATCCCGGACACCGCCCGCTGGGGGACGGACCAGCACCGGCAGGCGCCGCCGCGGCCCGGGCGCTGACGTCGATGACCGGCGTCGCCCCGGCGCCGGAGGGCGCCGGTGACACGGACGGAGACCGCCGGAGCGCGCAGCGGTCGGCCCGCGGGCGCTGGCTGCCGCGCGCGGGCGACGTCTCCGACGCCCTCGTCTCGCTCGTCGTCACAGCCCTCGGCCTGGCTGCCGCGATCGCCCTGGTCGACGGCGTCACGCTGACCACACCGTGGGCGGTGGTGCTCGTGGCGCTCGCCGTCGGGCTCGGGGACCTCGTGCTGCGCGCCCCGCTGCGGCTGCTCGCGACAGCCGCCGGTGCCGGGGGGGCGTTGATCGCCGGCGTGGCCGCCCAGGTGCTCGTGACGTGGCTCGCGCTGCGCATCGTGCCGGGCGTCACCCTGGCCTCCGGGTGGTCGGTCGTGTGGGTGCTCCTCCTCGCCTCCGTGGTGATGGCCGTCGGCCGGTGGGTGTGGGGCTCCAGCGACAACGAGTACGTCGTCGCGGACGTCGTGCGGCGCGCACGTCGCCACACCCGGGGGGTCGCCGCGGAGGGAGCCGCGCGACCGCCCGGGCTGCTCGTGGTCCAGCTCGACGGCGTGAGCGCGCCCGTCCTCGACCAGGCCGTGGACGCGGGTCTGGTGCCGACGATGCAGCGGTGGGTCGAGCAGGGCACGCACCGCGTCGAGCCCTGGTGGTCGACCGTCCCCTCGACGACGCCGGCCGCGCAGGCGGGCCTGCTGCACGGCGCGGCTGACCGGATCCCCGCGTTCCGGTGGTGGGACCGCGGCCTGGGCCGCCTGGTGGTGACGAACCACCCGGACGACGCGGCGCTGGTCGAGGAGCGGCTCAGCGACGGGCACGGTCTGCTCTCCGGTGGTGGGACGGCCGTCGCCACCATGTTCTCGGGTGACGCGTCGTCGGCGTTCCTCGTGATGAGCCGGGGCCGTCGGCACGGGCTCGGCCCGGGCGCGGGCTACGCGCGGGTGTTCGCGCGGCCCTTCGTGCTCGCCCGTGCGGTGGTCCTCACGGTGGGGGAGGTCGTCAAGGAGCTCTACCAGGCCCGTCGCCAGGCGGTCCACGACGTGCGTCCGCGGGTGCCGCGCGGCGGGTGGTACGTCGTGCTCCGTGCAGTGAGCAACGTGCTGCTGCGCGACCTCGCCACGTCGCTCGTCGCCGACGCGCTCGTGCGCGGTGACCCGACGGTGTTCGTCGACCTCGTCGACTACGACGAGGTCGCGCACCACGCGGGGCCGACGCGACCCGAGTCGCTGCGCTCCCTCGAGGGGCTCGACCAGGTGCTGCGCATCCTGGAGGAGGTGGCGAGGATCGCGCCGCGGGCCTACGACCTCGTCGTGCTCTCGGACCACGGGCAGACGCTCGGCGCCACCTTCGAGCAGGTCGAGGGGCGCTCGTTGCTGGACACCGTGCGGGCGCTCATGGCGGACCCGGACGCCGAGGGCCTGCAGAGCACCGACGGTGAGCAGTGGGGCCCGGTCAACGCGCTGCTCACGGGTGTCCTGGGCCGACCCGGTGACCGTGTCGTGCTCGGCCCGGACGCGGGGACGGACCGGCGGCGCGGACGCTCGCGCCGCGAGGAGGGCGTCCCGCGCGTCCGCGAGCACGGCCGAGCCCACCCGGCGGCGGGGGACGTGCCGGACGTCGTGGTCGTCGGCTCCGGGAACCTGGGCCTCGTCTGGTTCCCCGACGCGCCGGGCAGGATGCTCCTGGAGGAGCTCCAGGAGCGGTGGCCCGGCCTCGTCCCGGGCCTCGCCGCCCGACCCGCCGTCGGCGTCGTCGTCGTCGACTCCCGCACGCGCGGGCTCGTCGCGGTCGGGGCACGCGGCTTGCGGCTCCTGGAGGCGGACGGCGACGTCGTCGAGGGGGAGGACCCCCTCGCGCCGTACCCGGCGCGGGCGCGCGCCGACCTGACGCGCGCGGCGCGGTTGGCGGACACGGGCGACCTGCTCCTCGTCTCCGCGGTCGGCCCGCGGGACGACGTGCACGCGTTCGAGGGTCAGGTCGGCTCCCACGGCGGCCTGGGCGGGGCGCAGAACCTCGCGTTCCTGCTGCACCCGGCGGACCTCGTCGTCGACGACGCGCGGCGCGAGGAGGTCGGCGGGCACCGGATGCTCGTCGGGCCGGACGCCGTGCACGCGCAGCTCGTGGCGTGGCTCGTCGAGCGCGGTGTGCGGCCCGGGGTCGTGGCGGCACGGCGGGTCCGGGAGGACGTGTGAGCGTGCGGGTGTGCTGGCTCGGGCACGCGACCGTCGTGCTCGACGTCGGCGGGGTGCGGATGGTGACCGATCCGCTGCTGCGGCGGCACGCGGGCCTGCTGCGTCGACGCGGCGGGGTGGCGCCGCGCACGTCGGACTGGCGCGGCGCGGACGCGGCGCTCGTGTCGCACCTGCACCACGACCACGCCGAGCTCGGGTCGCTGCGCAAGCTCGGCCCCGTGCCCGTGCTGGCGGCGCCGTCGAGCGCGCACTGGCTCAGCGAGAACGGCCTGCGTGGCGTGGGCGTCGCGCCGGGGGAGTGGTGCACGGTCACGGGCGCGACGGGAGGGACGGCCCGGGTGCGGACGGTGCCGGCGGAGCACGGTCACCGTCCGATGCCGCACCGGCCCAACGCCGCGACGGGGTTCGTCGTGCGGGGAGGCGGCCTCACCGTGTGGTTCGCGGGCGACACGGGCCCATTCCCCGGCCTTGCCCGGGTGCCGGAGCTCGCCGGGGCGGCCGTCGACCTGGCGCTGGTGCCGGTCGGCGGGTGGGGCCCGCGACTCTCCGGCGGGCACCTGGACCCGGTGGAGGCCGCACGCGTGTGCGCGCTGGTCGGGGCTCGCGTCGCGGTGCCCGTGCACTGGGGGACGCTGCACGCGCCGGCGTCGCGGCGCCTGCCGCCCGGCTGGATGGACCGGGCGGGCCCGGCCTTCGAGGCGGCCGTGCACCGCTTCGCACCGGAGGTGCGACCGTGCGTGCTGCGCCCGGGCGGTGCGGTCGTCGTCGCGGCGACCGGCGAGGTGGACGGCGCGTGACGACACGCGCGTGACGGCACGCGCGTGTCGTGGCGCGTGATCGAACACGTGTTCGGGTAGCGTGGCCCACGGTGACACGGTCGAACCGACCACAGCCCCGCCCGGCGACGAGCCGGTCCACGGGTCCGTGCGAGGTCCGGTCGCGATGTCGGTGGTCGGGCATAGCGTCACCGCGACAAGACCAGCCCCCGCAGGCGCAGCACGACGCTGCACGAGACGACGAGGTGGACCCCATGGCCGCTGCTCCGGACCGCTCCAAGGCCCTCGAGGCCGCACTCAGCCAGATCGACCGCCAGTTCGGCAAGGGATCGGTCATGCGTCTCGGCGACGAGGGCCGCGCCCCCGTCGAGGTGATCCCGACCGGCTCCATCGCCCTGGACGTGGCGCTCGGGATCGGCGGCCTGCCGCGCGGCCGGGTCGTCGAGGTGTACGGACCCGAGTCCTCCGGCAAGACCACCGTCGCGCTGCACGCCGTCGCGAACGCCCAGAAGGCCGGCGGCATCGCGGCGTTCATCGACGCCGAGCACGCGCTCGACCCCGAGTACGCGAAGAAGCTGGGGGTCGACACCGACGCCCTCCTCGTGTCGCAGCCGGACAACGGCGAGCAGGCACTCGAGATCATGGACACGCTGATCCGCTCGGGCGCGATCGACATCATCGTCATCGACTCCGTCGCGGCGCTCGTGCCCAAGGCGGAGATCGAGGGCGAGATGGGCGACTCGCACGTGGGTCTGCAGGCGCGGCTCATGTCGCAGGCGCTGCGCAAGATCACGGGCGCGCTCAACGCCTCGGGCACGACCGCGATCTTCATCAACCAGCTGCGCGAGAAGATCGGCGTGTTCTTCGGCAGCCCCGAGACCACCACCGGTGGCAAGGCGCTGAAGTTCTACGCGTCGGTCCGCATGGACATCCGCCGCATCGAGACCCTCAAGGAGGGCACCGAGGCGGTCGGCAACCGCACGCGCGTCAAGGTCGTGAAGAACAAGATGGCCCCGCCCTTCAAGCAGGCCGAGTTCGACATCCTGTACGGCGTGGGCATCTCCCGCGAGGGGTCGCTCATCGACATGGGCGTGGAGCACGGCTTCGTCCGCAAGTCGGGTGCGTGGTTCACGTACGAGGGCGACCAGCTGGGGCAGGGCAAGGAGAACGCCCGCAAGTTCCTGCGCGACAACCCCGACCTCGCGAACGAGCTCGACAAGAAGATCCTCGAGAAGCTCGGCATCGGTGCGAAGGTCGACGCTCCCGCCGACGCCCCGGCCCCGGTCGACTTCTGACAGGCGTGGCAGACCGTACCGGCCGGCCCGCGGCACGTCGCCGCGGCCGGTCGGCTCCGGAGCCGCCGGACGGTGGTTCGGCAGCGCACGACGCCGAACCCGATCCTGAGTCCCTGGCCCGGGCGATCGTCCTGCGCCGCCTGGCGGCTGCGGCGCAGTCGCGCGGGCAGCTGGCCGACGCGCTCGCCCGTCGCGACGTCCCCTCGGACGTCGCGACGCGGGTGCTCGACCGGTTCACCGAGGTCGGGCTCATCGACGACCAGGAGTACGCGCGGATGTTCGTCCGGTCGCGGCACGCCGAGCGCGGTCTGTCCCGTCGCGCGCTGGGTGTCGAGCTGCGGCGCAAGGGGATCGACGACGAGACGGCGGCGGTCGCACTCGAGGACGTCGACGACGCCGACGAGGAGCAGGCGGCTCGTGAGCTCGTCCGGCGTCGGCTGCGCACCACCGCAGGCCTCGAGACAGCGGTGCGCATCCGGCGCATCTACGGTGCGCTGGGCCGCAAGGGCTACTCGGCCGGCCTCGTCGCCCGCATCGTCCGCGAGGAACTGGCCTCCGAGGACGTTGACGACGAGTCCCTGGGCGACCTCGAGGTCTGACGTCCAGGCGGAGGGTCGGGCGGCAGGTCGGGCCGCTGCTGCATGCCCAGGGGTGTGACGGCGTGGCGGAGATCGGGCGGCAGGTGCCGGTCGATCGACGGCGACCGCCCCCGACGTCGCACGGCCCGGCGAGGTCGGCGGGCGCCCGGCCGGGCGCGGCGAGGCGGTTCCGCCCCGGTGAGCGGTGACAATGGTGGTGTGGCGTCCGCCCAGGACGTCCCCGTCAGGAGGTCCTGTGGAGCCGGGTCCGATCGCCACCGTCGTGGGACTGCTCGGTGCGTGCCTCGTCGCACTCATCCTGGTGCTCACCGCCCGCCGCGAGGCCGACCAGCACCGCCGTGGCGCCACCGAGGACGTCGCGCGGATCCGTGACGACGCGCGGGCGATGCTCGCCGACGCCGAGAGGCGCGAGCGACGGGTCGCAGACCGGGAGCGCGAGCTCGCTGCCGAACGTGGCGAGCTGGCCGATCTCGAGCGGCGGGCCCGCAGCGAGGCGGAGACTCTCGCCGAGCTGAGGCGAGCAGGCGCCCGTGAGCTCGACAAGGCCGAACGCGCCGCGGCCCGGACGCTGGCCGACGCCGAACGTGCGGCGAACGAGCGGCTCGCCGACGCACGCGAGCAGGCGCGCGCCGAGCTGGAGTCGGTCAGCGGCCTCACCCACGACGAGGCCCTGGCCGAGCTGACCCGGCGCATCACGGACCAGGCGGTCGCTGCCGCGGCCGCCCAGGTGCGGCGCGCCGAGGCCCAGGCACGACGCACCGCCGAGGCCCGGGCGCGGCGCATCGTCGCGACCGCCGTGCAGCGCGTGGCCGTGCCCACGAGTGCTCAACCCGTCGTGTCGATCCTGCCGCTGCCCTCGGACGAGATGAAGGGCCGCATCATCGGCAAGGAAGGGCGCAACATCCGCCACTTCGAGGCACTCACCGGGGTCAACGTCCTGGTGGACGAGACGCCCGACACGGTGGTGCTGTCCTGCTTCGACGCCGAGCGCCGCGAGGTCGCCCAGGTCGCACTCGAGGCGCTCATGGCAGACGGGCGCATCCACCCGCAGCGCATCGAGGCCGCCTACGCCGAGGCCCTCGCAGGAGCGGACGACCGCCACGACGCCGCCGGGCACGACGCCACCGAGCGAGCAGGGATCGACGGGCTGCACGCGGAGCTCGTCCGCACGATGGGCCGCCTGCGGCTGCGGTCCTCCTACGGCCAGAACGTGCTCGAGCACCTCGTCGAGAGCGCGCAGATCGCGGCCGGGATCGCGGCGGAGGTCGGCGCCGACGTCACGGTCGCGCGTCGGGGCGCCTTCCTGCACGACGTGGGCAAGGCGCTCACCGGCGACGTACCGGGGACGCACGCGGCGGTCGGCGCCGACCTGGCACGTCGGCTGGGTGAGTCCGACGCCGTCGTCAACGCGATCGCTGCGCACCACGACGAGGTGCCCGCGACGACCGTCGAGGCGGTCCTCGTCCAGGCGGCCGACGCGATCTCGGCGGCACGGCCCGGTGCGCGCCGCCAGGAGATCGACCAGTACGTCGAGCGGATGGGTGAGCTCGAGGCGCTCGTCGCGGCCCACGACGGTGTCCGGCGGGCGCTCGCGATGGCGGCGGGCCGCGAGGTGCGCGTCGTCGTCGAGCCCGACGAGGTGGACGACCGCGCACTGCCGCAGCTCGCGTCGTCGATCGCCAAGCACATCGAGGCCGACCTGACGTACCCGGGGGAGATCCGGGTGACGGTCGTCCGCGAGCTGCGGGCGAGTGCGACCGCCGGCTGAGACCCGTCTAGCGGTCCGCGCCGGTGGCCACCACGAGCGGAGGCGCCTCGGCCTTCGCGGCGCCTGCGGTGAGCCGCCCCACCCGGGAGGCGAGCCGCTGCGCGAACGACGTCAGCGCGTAGTTGATGACGATGAACACGAGCGCGGCGACGAGCAGCGACTGCAGGATGTTGCCGTTGCCCGACCCGAAGCGTCGGGAGGCGTCCAGCAGCTCCGGGTACGTGATGATCGCGCCGAGCGCCGTGTCCTTGAGGATGACGACCAGCTGCGAGGCGATGGCCGGGAGCATCGCGATCAGCGCCTGCGGCACCTCGACGAGGCGCAGCGACTGCGCCGGCCGCAGGCCGACCGCCAGGGCCGCCTCGCGCTGCCCCTGCGGCAGGTTGTGGACCCCGGAGCGCACGAGCTCGGCGAACACCGACCCGTTGTACAGGGTCAGCGCCAGCACCACCGCGAGCAACGGCACGTCCCGGGGCTCGACGACACGGAGCTGGGAGATGCCCTGGTAGAAGAAGATCATCATGAGGAGCACGGGCACGGCCCGGAAGAACTCCACGACGGTGCCCGACAGCCAGCGCACGACTCGGGAGCCCGACAGCCTCCCGAGCCCGAAGACGAGTCCGAACACCGCTGACGCCACGATCGCCAGACCGGCCGCTCGCAGCGTGTCGCGCAGGCCCGGCAGGAGGTAGTCGACCCATGTGCTGCTGGCGAGGAACGGCTGCCAGAGGTCGGCCGCGAGCTGGCCCTTGCGACCGAGGAGCACGAGCGCCCAGGCGCCGAGCGCGGCCACCAGGAGCACGGCGAGCACGTTGACGACGACCATCCGCCGCCGCGTGCGCGGGCCGGGGACGTCGAAGAGGACGAGCTCGCTCATCGGGCCACCGCCAGGCGTCGGGACAGGGAGGTCGTCGCGAGGCCGACAGGCACGACGATGATGACGTAGCCGATCGCGAAGGTGAGGAAGATCGCGAAGATGACGTCCGGACGGAACTCGATCATGGTCCGCATGAGTCCTGACGTCTCGGCCACCGAGCCGGCGGCGGCGACCGTGGAGTTCTTGATGAGGGCGATGAGCACGTTGCCCAACGGCGCGACCGCACCGCGGAACGCCTGGGGCAGGATGACGAGCCGCGCCGCCGGCCAGAACCCCAGCCCGATCGCACGGGCCGCCTCGGCCTGGCCGACGGGGACCGTGTTGACCCCCGAGCGCAGCGCCTCGCACACGAACGCGGCGTGGTAGACGGCCAGGCCCAGCACCGCGAGCCGGAAGAAGTTGGTCTGGAAGTCGCTCGAGAGCGTGAGACCCAGCTGCCCCCACAGGCCGAGCACGCAGAACACGATGATGATGGTCAGCGGCGTGTTCCGCAGCAGCGTCACGTACGTGGCACCGGCCCAGCGCAGGCTCGGGACCGGTGAGATCCGCATGAGCGCGAGCACCGTGCCGACCACCAGGGCGATGACGGCGGCGTACAGCGTGAGCTGGATGTTCACCCAGAACGCGCCGAGCACGTCGAACTGGTCGAACAGGGACAGGAACTGGTCGAGGTACCCCTCGTCCACCCGGGCCTCCCGAGGGTGCGGTGCGGTGGGCGTGCCCCGGGGCCGTCCCGCCGTGGGCGGGACCGGCCCCGGGGGCGGCGGTCAGGCGATGGTCAGGCGCACGCGGCGACCGTCGGCGGGTTCAGCTCGTCGTTCGGGACGTAGCCGGAGGCACCGACGTTCTCGTCGAGCGCCTCCTGCCAGGAGCCGTCCTCGATCATCTCGGTGATGGCGGCGCTCACGTCCTCGCAGACGTCGCTGTCCTTGGGGAGCCCGACGCCGTAGTTCTCCTCGGAGAACGGGTTGCCGACGACCTTGACCTTGCCCTCGTTGGCAGGGATGGCGGCGAGACCGGCGAGGATGATGTCGTCGGTCGTGACCGCGTCGACGGTGCCCGCCACCAGGGCGGTGACGCACTCGGCGTAGCCCGGCTGCTCGAGCAGCTCGGTGCCGGCCGCGTACTCGTCCTTGATGCGCTGCGCCGACGTGGAGCCGGTGACCGAGCACAGGTTCTTGCCCTCGAGGTCCTCGGGGCCGGAGATCGAGTCGTCGTCGGCGGCGACCAGCAGGTCCTGCCCGGCGACGAAGTACGGCCCGGCGAACCCGACGACCTCCTTGCGCTTGTCGGTGATCGAGTACGTCGCGAAGATCATGTCGACCTGGGCGTTCTGCAGCATGGTCTCGCGCTGCGCGGACGGCGCCTGGACCCACTCGATCTGGTCGGCGCCGTAGCCCAGCTTGTCGGCGACGTACTTCGCGACCGCGACGTCGAAGCCGGTGTAGTCGCTGCCGTCCTGGTAGCCCAGGCCTGGCTGGTCGAACTTGATGCCGATGCGCAGGGTCCCCTCGGCACCGCCCTCGCTCGTCTCGGTCTCTGCGGCACCCGGGTCCGCGGCGTCGTCCGCCTCGTCGGCGTTGCCCGAGCAGGCTCCGAGCGTGAGTGCTGCCACCGCGGTGAGGGCGATCGCCAGTCGTCGTGCACGCATGAGCGCTTCCCTTCGTTCGTCCATCATCGGTCCGTCTGAGGTGCGGGTCAGTGGGTCAGGATCTTGGACAGGAAGTCCTTCGCACGGCCGCTGCGCGGCGCCGTGAAGAACGTCTCGGGATCGGCCTCCTCGACGACCTGGCCGGCGTCCATGAACACGACGCGGTTCGCGGCGCGCCGCGCGAAGCCCATCTCGTGCGTGACCACGACCATCGTCATCCCGTCGTGCGCGAGGCCGACCATGACGTCGAGGACCTCGTTGATCATCTCGGGGTCGAGCGCGGAGGTCGGCTCGTCGAAGAGCATCGCCTGGGGCTTCATGGCCAGCGCGCGGGCGATGGCGACGCGCTGCTGCTGCCCGCCGGAGAGCTGAGCGGGCCGCTTGGCCGCCTGGTCCGCGACCCCGACCCGGTCGAGGAGCTCCATGGCCGTCGCCCTGGCGACCGCGGGCTTCACACCCTTGGCCTTGACCTGGCCGAGCGTCACGTTCTCCAGCACGGTGCGGTGCGCGAACAGGTTGAACGACTGGAACACCATGCCCACGTCCGCGCGCAGGCGCGCCAGCTCGCGCCCCTCGGCGGGCAGCGGCTTGCCGTCGACCAAGATCGTGCCGGAGTCGATCGTCTCCAGCCGGTTGATCGTCCGGCACAGCGTCGACTTGCCCGAGCCCGACGGCCCGATGACGACGACGACCTCGCCCCGGTGGATCGTGAGGTTGACGTCGCGCAGGACGTGCAGGTCCCCGAAGTGCTTGTCGACGTGGTCCAGGACGATCAGTGGCTCGCCGGTGGGTCGTGTCGTGACGTCCGCGGGCCGGGGCCCCGCCGTGATGCTGTCGGCCATTGGTCGAACCTACGGGTGACTTGTTGCCGGCGCCATGACTGCACGTCACGGTCCCGTAACGGCCGGTTCGCGCGTAATGGCCCGTTGCGGCCGACGCGTGGCGGACGCGCGGTCCGCGGAGCGTCGGGTCGTACCCTGGAGGCGATGTCCACGACCCTGCCTGCCCCCGCCCCCGCGGACGCGCCCGATCCCGCGACCGACCCCGTCGGCGGGTCCGTGCGCGCCGACGGGACCCCGCGCACGTACCTCGTCAAGACGCTCGGCTGCCAGATGAACGTCCACGACTCCGAGCACATGGCCGGCATGCTCGAGCAGGCCGGCTACGTGGCCGCTCCTGCGGCGGCCGCCGCCGCCGAGGACGTCGACGTCCTGGTCATCAACACGTGCGCGGTCCGGGAGAACGCGGCGGACAAGCTGTACGGCAACCTCGGTCGCCTCGCGGGGACCAAGAGGTCGCGTCCGGGGGGCATGCAGATCGCCGTCGGCGGGTGCCTGGCCCAGAAGGACCGGGCGGGGATCGTCGAGCGGGCGCCGTGGGTCGACGTGGTGTTCGGCACGCACAACCTCGACGTGCTGCCCGCGCTCCTCGAGAGGTCCCGCCACAACGCGGCGGCCGAGGTCGAGATCGCCGAGTCGCTGCAGGTCTTCCCGAGCACGCTGCCCACCCGTCGTGAGTCGGTGTACGCGGGATGGGTGTCGATCAGTGTCGGGTGCAACAACACGTGCACGTTCTGCATCGTCCCCCACCTGCGGGGCAAGGAGCGTGACCGGCGACCGGGCGAGATCCTCGCCGAGGTCGAGGCGCTCGTCGCGACGGGCGCCATCGAGGTCACCCTGCTGGGCCAGAACGTCAACTCGTACGGCGTGGGGTTCGGGGACCGGCACGCGTTCGGCAAGCTGCTGCGCGCGGTGGGTGCCGTCCCGGGGCTGGAGCGGGTCCGTTTCACCTCGCCGCACCCGGCCGCCTTCACCGACGACGTGATCGAGGCGATGGCGGACACCCCGACGGTCATGCCGCAGCTGCACATGCCCCTGCAGTCGGGCTCGGACAGGGTGCTGCGCGCGATGCGTCGCTCCTACCGGTCCGACCGGTTCCTCGGGATCCTCGAGCGCGTCCGCGCCGCGATCCCGCACGCGGCGATCACGACGGACGTGATCGTCGGGTTCCCGGGCGAGACGGAGGAGGACTTCCTCGAGACGCTGCGCGTGGTCGAGGCGGCGCGCTTCTCGTCCGCGTTCACCTTCCAGTACTCGCCACGGCCGGGCACGCCCGCCGCCGACCTGCCCGACCAGCTGCCGAAGAGCGTCGTGCAGGAGCGGTACGAGCGGCTCGTCGCGCTGCAGGAGCGGATCTCCGGCGAGGAGAACGCCGCCCAGGTCGGCCGCACGGTCGACGTCCTCGTCGCGCAGGGGGAAGGACGGAAGGACGGCGCGACCGCCCGCATCTCGGGCCGGGCGCAGGACAACCGGCTCGTGCACCTCGCGCTGCCCGCAGGTCTGGCACCGGCCGACGCACCGCGCCCCGGGGACCTGGTGACCGTGCAGGTCACGCAGGCCGCTCCGCACCACCTCGTGGCGGACTCGGCGCTGTCACCCGCAGGGACGTTCCTCGTGCGTCGTACCCGGGCGGGGGACGCCTGGCAGGCGCGTGCCGAGGGCCGCGAGGAGCACGCCCACGGCGACGCGGGCACGGGCTGCGGCACGACCGGCGCGCCCACGGGTCCCGTCGTGCTCGGCCTGCCGGGGGTCGGGCGCCCGACCGGCTGACGGACGCCGCCGGCCCGGACCGGGCCCTTGGGACCACGCAGCCGGACGCGGCGAGGTCTTCAATGGGGGGAGGCAACGCCGTCGTCCCGCGGCGCCCGCAGCGTCCCGTGGAGCCGTGATGTCCGAGGTCTTCGTCTTCCTCGCCCAGCAGCCTGTCCTCCTGCTCTTCATCGTCATCGGCGTCGGCTCCGCCGTCGGGCACGTCAAGGTGCGCGGCGTCGGACTGAGTGCGGCCGCGGTGCTGTTCCTCGCGATCGCGCTGTCGGCGTGGGCGTCGTCCTACGGCATCGACCTCGAGATCACCGAGGCGCTGGGCACGCTCGGCCTGGCGCTGTTCACGTTCTGCGTGGGGCTCGTCTCGGGCGCGACCTTCTTCTCCTCGCTGCGTCGCAGCCTCGGACCCATCCTCGCCATGGCGGGCGTGCTGGCGGCCAGCGGTGGTGTCGCCGTGGCGGTCGGAGGTCTGCTCGGCCTGGACCGCGCGGTGGTCGCCGGGGCCTGGGCGGGGGCGGTGACCAACACACCGGCGCTCGCGGCCGCACGCGACGCCGCGGGTGACGCGACGGGCCCCACCATCGGGTACGCCGTGACGTACCTGTTCGGCGTCGTGGGGATGCTCGTCGCCGTGTCCGCCGCGCTGCGCCACCGTGAGCAGGACACCGACGCGCCGCCGACGCTCGTCAGTCGGACCGTGCGCGTCGAGGTCACGGGACGGCCCCGCATCCAGGACCTCGAGGACCAGCACGGCGACCGCATCAAGTTCTCGCGGGTGCGTCGCGGTGAGCAGTCGCCCATCAAGACGGCGGACGCGACCGACCTGCTGCTGCTCGACGACCTCGTCACCGTCGTCGGGCCGACGGAGGAGGTCGACGCGGTCACGCGCGAGCTCGGGCACACGTCGTCGCACCGTCTCGAGGCGGACAGGCTCTACCTCGACGTGCGCCGCGTCACGGTCTCGGACGAGCGTGCCGCGGGTCACACGATCGCCGAGCTGGACCTGCTGCACCGGTTCGGCGCCACGATCTCCCGCGTGCGTCGCGGCGACGTGGACGTCGTCGCCACCGACGACTTCCAGCTCCAGCTGGGGGACCGCGTCCGGGTCATCGCCCCGCGCGAGCGCATGGCGGAGGTCTCGGCGTGGTTCGGCGACTCCTCGCGCGGGCTGTCCGACATCATGCCGGTCGTGCTGGGCGTCGGCATGGCCCTGGGGATCCTGCTGGGCGCGGCGGCGATCCCGGTCGGCGGCAGCGTCTTCAAGATCGGGTCCGCGGCGGGCACGCTCCTCGTCGGCCTGGTGCTCGGCCGCATCGGCCGCATCGGCCCGGTGGTCACCGCGATGCCGTACACGGCGGCGCAGGCCATCGCCGAGCTCGGCCTGCTGGTCTTCCTCGCACAGGCGGGCTCCAAGGCCGGCGCGCAGATCGGAGCCGCCTTCACGTCGGGCGACTGGTTGCGCATCCTCGCGCTCGGGGTCGTCGTCACGGCAGTCGTCGCTGCCGGGCTGTACCTCGTCATGCGGCGCGTCTTCGCGATCGGCGGGACCCGGCTCTCCGGCATCATGGGCGGCGCGCAGACCCAGCCCGCGGTCCTGGCGTTCGCCAACGCGCGCACCGGGTACGACGCTCGCGTGGCCCTCGGCTACGCGCTCGTGTACCCCGCGGCGATGATCACCAAGATCGTCGTGGGACGCATCCTCGGGGGTCTGTGACTCAGTTGTCCGGCACGTCGGCGGGAGGGGCGCCGTCCGCGGGCACGATGGGGTCGAGCGCGGCGAAGAGCTGCACCCCGGTCCCCAGGCCGCACGCGAGCAGCTGCGCCAGCTGGACGTCGGTGACGCCGGGCTCGAGGTCGGCGGAGACCTCGGCGTAGACCGCGAGCATCCCCTCCTCCTCGCGGACGTACGCCTTGGGCCAGATGCGCTCGCGGTTCCAGTCGTTGATCGCCAGCGCGAGAGCGCGGCGCTGCTCCAGCGGCAGCGAGCGGTGCCAACGACCTCGCACCTGCAGGATCTCCTGCTGGTCACCGAGCAGCAGGAACCAGAAGCGGCTGCCGTCCCACGTCCCTGTCAGGTCACCGTCGTCGTCGACCACGAACCGGTACCCGCGCGCGAGGAGGTAGTCGGCGACGCGGTCGCGCGTCAGCGGGCGCGGCGGCTCGTCGTCGAGCGAGTGGCCCTTGGTCGGTTTCGGCAGACCGCCGAGCACGCGCAGCAGCCAGCCGGGCGTGCTCACGGCGCCGCCCCCGCCGGGTCCGGGTACCGCTCGTCGAGCGCGTCGAACAGCATGCTGCCGGTCGACAGCCCGCAGAACAGCATCTGGCTCAGCTGGGCGTCGGTCGCGCCGTGCTCGAGGTCGGTGGCGACCTCGGCGACGACGTGGACGCGGCCGTTGTCACGCACCCGTACGTACGCCTTGGGCCAGATGCGCTCGGCGTTCCACTCGTTGCACAGGTCGAGCACCTCCTCGAGCCGTTCGATCGCCAGCTCGCGGTGCCACTGGCCGCGGACCTGCAGGATCTCGGCCTGCTGGCCGAACAGGAAGAAGTAGAACAGGCGGCCTCGCCACAGGCCACCGAGGTCCCCGTCGTTGTCGATGAAGTACGAGAACTGGTTGTCGGTCATCCACGACGCGATCCTCGCGGGCGACACGGCGGTGGGCACCGTGCTCGCGTGCTCGGCCGTGCCCAGCTCGCGGACGAGGAGCTCGGCGACCCGGTCGTGCAGCTCGACGTCGTCGACCTGGGCGTGCGACGCGTCCGCCGCCGGGCGTGCACCGACCCATCGGCGGGCGAGCTGACGGAACCACCCCATGCGCCGACCCTACCCGCCGACGCGGACGCCCGGCCCGCCGGTCCGGCTCCGCCCGGCAGTGACGGGCACGTCCCGGCAGCGTCGGGCGGTGCCCGGTCGCACGCGGCTGGGCGTTACCGTCGGTCCGTGCTCGTCGCCGCCGCCCTCGTCCCCGACACCGTCCTGCTGCTGCCCGGTGCGGCCGGGCGCGGCCCTGACGACCCCGAGCTCGTCGCCCTGCGCTCCGCGGCGACGACCGCCGTGGCCCGGGCCGTCGAGCGCGCGCCCCGGGTGGTGGTCGTCGCGCCGGGACCGGTCGACAGGTCGGTCACCGGCGTGGTCCACGCGGGCGCGGGCGCCGCAGGGGTGCCCGACCACCTGCTGGCCGGCGAGGTCCCGCGGGTGCTGCTCGGGCGCGCGCCCGGTGGCCCGGCGGACGTCCCCGGGCCACCCGGGACGGGCGCGGCCACCGGCGTGCGGCTCGCGCTGGAGGCGGGAGTGCCCGCCTCCCGCCTCCACGTCGTCGAGGTCGCCCCGGGTGGTGCCGCCCCGTTGCGGGAGCTCGGCGGGTCGACCACCTCCGACGGGCCGACGGCGCTCGTCGTCGTGGGGTCCGGTGCGGCGAGGCACGGCCACGACGCGCCGCTGCCGCACGACGACCGCGCGGCCGCGGTGGAGCGCGAGCTGCTGGCGGCGCTCCGCGCGGGCGGCGCGTCGGCACGGGACGCGCTCGCGGGCCTCGACGTCGCGCAGGCGGTGGCCCTCGGGGTGACCGGCTGGGCGCCGTGGCAGGTCCTCGTCGGGGCGCTCGACGCCGGCGGCGCCGACGTGCCCGCGCCGGACGTCGTGCACGCCACGGTGTGGCGCGGCGCGGGGCACGCGGTCGTCGCCTGGCAGGGCACGCCGTGACGCTCGTGGTCGCCGTGGTGGGCCCCACGGCGACGGGGAAGTCCGACCTCGCGCTGGACCTCGCGCAGGCGCTGGGCGCCGAGGTCGTCAACACCGACGCGATGCAGCTGTACCGCGGGATGGACGTCGGGACCGCGAAGCTCCTGCCGCACGAGCGGCGGGGCGTGCCGCACCACCTCCTCGACGTGCTGGACCCGCAGGAGGAGGCGTCGGTCGCCGACTACCAGGACAGCGCACGCGGTGTGCTGGCGGACCTCGCCCGCCGCGCGGTCCGCGCCGTCGCGGTCGGCGGGTCGGGGCTCTACGTCCGGGCGCTGCTCGACCGCATGGAGTTCCCCGGTACGGACCCGCAGCTGAGGGCGACGCTCGAGCGGCGGGTCGAGGACGAGGGCGCCCGAGCGCTGCACGCCGAGCTCGCGGCGGCCGACCCCGTGGCGGCCGAGGGCATCGGACCGCGGAACGCCCGCCGCATCGTCCGCGCCCTCGAGGTCATCGCCCTGACCGGCCGGCCGTACTCCGCGAGCCTGCCGAGCCACGAGTACGAGGTCCCGGCGCTGCAGATCGGCCTCGACTGCGACCGCGCGACGCTCGACGCGCGCATCGAACGGCGTGTGGAGCGGATGTGGGACGAGGGTCTCCTCGAGGAGGTCCGGCGGCTCGCGGAGCACGGGATGGGACGCACCGCGTCGCGTGCGGTCGGCTACGCGCAGGCGCTCGCCCAGCTGGAGGGCACGCTCGACGCGGACGCCGCCCGCGCCGCGACGGCTGCCGGCACGCGGCGTCTGGCCCGCAAGCAGATGGGGTGGTTCGGTCGTGACCCGCGGGTGCACTGGCTCGACGCGCAGGACCCGGACCTCGTCTCACGGGCGCTCGACCTCGTGGCCGCCGCCGACGCGGGTCGGCTGCCTCACCCGGAACCGGGCACGGCTGTGCGCCGTACGCTGGGTTCGTGACCACCCCGACCGCCCCGAGCCCCGTCGCGACCACCGGCGTGCTGCAGGCCGACGGACCGCGCGCGGGCACGCTCGCGGTGACCAAGGGCCACGGCACGCAGAACGACTTCGTGCTCCTCGACGACCGCGACGGCGAGCTCGACCTCACGCCGGTACTGGTCCGGCGGCTGTGCGACCGACGTGCAGGCCTGGGCGCGGACGGCGTGATCCGGCTGGTCGCGACGCAGCGGCTCGCCGAGGCGCCCGGCGCGGTGACGGGCACGACGTGGTTCATGGACTACCGCAACGCCGACGGGTCGGTCGCGCAGATGTGCGGCAACGGTGTCCGCGTCTTCGCGCGGTACGCGCACCGGCTCGGCCTGTGGGACCCGGCGACCGGGCCGCTGGACGTCGGGACGCGTGCGGGCGTGCGGACCGTCGTGGCCACGCGTCCCGAGAGCGGGGACGAGCCCTGGTTCACCGTCGGGATGGGCGCGGTCGTGCTCCCGGCGGGCTCGGCGGCGCTCGGGTCGGGTGGTGACGCACAGGTCCACGTCGCCGGGCTGGCCGTGCCGCGCCCCGGGCTGTCGGTCGACGTCGGCAACCCGCACACCGTCGTCGTGCTCGCGCAGGAGTCCGACCTGGATGCCGCCGACCTGACCGTGCCGCCCGACGTCGAGCCCGTCCCCGTCGACGGGACGAACGTCGAGCTCGTGGTGCCGCTGGGGGAGCGGACGGCGGCCGACGGTACCGTCGTCGGCCGCATCCGCATGCGGGTGCACGAGCGAGGCGTGGGTGAGACCCGGTCGTGCGGTACCGGTGCCGTGGCCGCAGCCGCTGCCGTGCGCGCGTGGGGCGGACCCCAGGCCCCCGGCGTGTGGCTCGTCGACGTCCCGGGTGGCACCGTGCGCGTCACGCTGCACGCCGACGGCCGGGCCGACCTCGCCGGACCGGCGGTCCTCGTGGCCGACGCCACCGTGGACCTGGCCGCGCTGCCCGCGTGACCGTGACGCTGACCCTCACCGCCGACCAGGTCGGCGCCCCGCTGGGGGAGCGCGCGACGCTCCTGCAGGTGTCGACCGCGTTCTGCGCACCGTGCCGGACCGCGCACCGGGTGCTCGCGCGCGTCGCGGACGCCGTGCCGGGCGTGCGTCACGTGGACGTCGACGTGGCGGACGCCCCCGCACTCGCGGCGACCCTCGAGGTCACGGCGACGCCGACGGTCGTGGTGCTCGACGCCGCCGGCGCGGTGGTCGTGCGGGCGCAGGGCGTGCCGACGTCGTCTCAGGTCCTCGGAGCGCTGGCGCTCGCGGTCCCGGAGGCCGAGGCGCCGTCCGGGCGCTCGGTCGGCGGGACACCCACGCGCGGTGCGACGGCGGCGGCACCGAGCGCGAGGACCGCCGTGAGGGCGAACGCCAGCACGAACGGGCCGGCGTCGGCGTAGCCCTCGTCGCCACCTGCGGCGACGAACACGACACCCGTCAGCGCGAGCGCGAGCGCCGCACCGACCGAGTCGGCGATCGAGTTGGCGGCGCTGTTGCGGCCCTGCTCCTGCGGCGTGGACCAGCCCAGCAGGAGCACGTTCAGCCGCGAGGACCCGATCCCCATCCCGGCTCCCGAAGCCGTCCAGACGACGACCAGCGCCCAGGCCGGCAGGCCGAGCGCCGTCACGGCGGCCGCGCCCCCGACGCCCACGAGCACGAGGGCCGTCCCGATCCGCACGGCGGTCCTGCTCGGCAGCCTCGCCCCGAGCCGCCCCTGGACCACCGAGGCCCCCGACCAGGCGAGCGCGGCCGTCGACAGGCCCAGCCCGCTCGCGGTGGTGCCCCAGCCGTCGCGCTCGACCAGCAGGTACGGCACGTACACCTGCGCCCCGAAGAAGGCACCCGACAGCATCAGGCGCGTGGTGATGACGCCCGGCAGGCCCGGCAGGGCACGCAGCGCGCCCCGGGGCAGCAGCGGGCGGGCAGCCACGAGGGCGACGAGCACCGCGGTGATCGCGACGACGTGCGACCACGGTGACGGCAACGGTGCGGCGAGGTTGAGTGCGAGGACCGCGACGGCGACGAGCACCGACCAGCCGACGCGGCGCAGCGCGTCGTCCGGCTCGCCGTCCGTGCGCGGACCGGGCGCGTCCTGGACCGCCGCCCCGAGGCCTCGGACCGTCCGGAGCAGGGGCACCGCGGCGGGCAGCACGAGCACCGCGACACCCAGGAACACCCAGCGCCACCCGGCGAGGTCCGCGACGAGGCCCGCGAGCGAGGGACCCACGACCGAGGGCAGGACCCAGGCGGTCGAGAACCAGGCGAACACCCGCGGGTGCAGCACCGGCGGGTAGGCCCGCGCGACGGCGACGAGCAGCGTGACGTTGACGACACCGCCTCCGAGGCCCTGCGCCAGGCGCCCGGCCACGAGGACGGGCATGTGGGCGGCGGACCCGGCGACCACCAGCCCGACGACGAACAGCGCGACACCGGCCGCGAAGGGCGCGGCGGGTCCGCGCCGGTCCGACCACGCGCCCGCCACGACCATCCCGACGACCCCGGTCGCCAGGGGGCCGGCGAAGGCGAACGCGTACAGGGTCCGCCCGTCGAGGATGTCGGCGACCTGCGGCATCACGGTCGTGACGGCGAAGGACTCGAAAGCCACCAGCACCACGAGCGCGAACATGGCGTACGCGGTCGTGCGCCGGGCGCGCCACATCGCGTCGGGCGAGGTGCTGTCCGCGCGCAGGGTCATGGTGCGAACCGCAGCACGCGGAACCCCTTGGCGCTCGCCTCACGCGTCGTGGGCAGCCCGGCCTCGTCGGTCAGCCAGCGCTGGAGCGGGTCGGCCCCGAGGTTGCGGCCCACGACGAGCCACGCCTCGCCGCCGGGCGCGACGCGCGGGAGCCAGTGCGTGAGCAGCGCGCGCAGCGCGGGCTTGCCGATGCGCACCGGCGGGTTCGACCACAGCGTGGCGAAGCGCACGTCCTCCGGGACGCAGTCGGGCGTCGTCGCGACCACGTTGCGCAGGCCGAGACGCGCGGCGTTGCGCCGGACGAGGTCGAGGGCGCGCTCGTTGACGTCGACGGCCCAGACGCGGGCGTCGGGGGAGTGCAGCGCGAGCGTCAGCGCGACCGGACCCCAGCCGCACCCCAGGTCGAGCAGGTCGCCGCCCGCGGGCGGCGGGGGGACCGTGCGCAGCAGCACCTGCGTGCCGAGGTCCACGTGGTCGGGCGAGAACACGCCGCCGGCGGTCTCGACCTCCAGGTCGCGCCCTGCCAGCCGCACGTGCAGCGTCCGGCGCTGCTCGGCGGAGGCCGGCCGGGCCGTGAAGTAGTGGTCGCCCTGCGGGTCGTCGGTGCCGCTCACCGGACCGAGGCTAACGGTGCGCGCGCCCTGTGCCTGCAGCGAAATCCCGTCGCGGGCGTCGTACGTGCGTGCGATCCTGGACACAGCCGACCGACGACGAGAGGACCCGCGTGGACGACCGAGAGCACACCACCGACGAGGCGCACGAGGCGCCGGCGCGCAGCGCTCAGGAGGTGGCCGACGACGTCGTCGCTCGTGTGCTCGCCCGGGCCGGTACCGCGGTGCAGGAGGGCGGCACGTCGCACACGTCGTACGACGGGGACCAGCTGGACCTCGAGGAGCGCACGTCGCTGCGGCGTGTGGCCGGCCTGTCGACCGAGCTGCAGGACGTCTCCGAGGTCGAGTACCGGCAGCTGCGGCTCGAGCGGGTGGTGCTGGTGGGCCTGTGGGGCGCGGGCACGGCGGACGAGGCGGAGAACTCGCTGCGTGAGCTCGCGGCGCTCGCCGAGACGGCCGGTTCGGAGGTGCTCGACGGCCTCCTGCAGCGTCGACGCACGCCCGACCCCGGGACGTTCCTCGGCTCCGGCAAGGCGGCCGAGCTGGCGACCCTCGTGGCCGCCGTCGGCGCCGACACGGTCGTGGTCGACGGCGAGCTGGCGCCGTCGCAGCGCCGCTCGCTCGAGGACATCGTCAAGGTCAAGGTCGTCGACCGCACGGCACTGATCCTCGACATCTTCGCGCAGCACGCCAAGTCCCGGGAGGGCAAGGCGCAGGTCGAGCTCGCACAGCTCGAGTACCTGCTGCCGCGCCTGCGCGGCTGGGGCGAGTCGATGAGCCGGC